>ERZ778021.622-NODE-622-length-58240-cov-26.288665_pt1 | contig 58240 bp, 57 predicted proteins | sample MGYA00375751_ERZ778021 | MGnify/ENA primary metagenome ERZ778021 (study PRJEB29350, sample SAMN05389814) | bioreactor metagenome | isolation source: Thiocyanate stock bioreactor | place: South Africa: University of Cape Town | collected 2013-08-29 ... | reverse complement strand
CCTACAAGGCGCACCTGTCCGAGTACTACGCGCCCAAGAACTTCAACTTCTGGTACTTCTTCGGCTCGCTGGCGCTGCTGGTGCTGGTGATGCAGATCGTCACCGGCATTTTCCTGACCATGAACTACAAGCCGGACTCGGGGCTCGCCTTCGCGTCCGTCGAGTACATCATGCGCGACGTCGATTGGGGCTGGCTGATCCGCTACATGCACTCGACCGGCGCCTCGATGTTCTTCGTCGTCGTCTACCTGCACATGTTCCGCGGCCTGATGTACGGTTCCTACCGCAAGCCGCGCGAACTGATCTGGATCTTCGGCGTGCTGATCTATCTGGCGCTGATGGCCGAAGCCTTCCTTGGCTACCTGCTGCCGTGGGGTCAGATGTCCTACTGGGGTGCGCAGGTGATCGTCAACCTGTTCTCCGCCGTGCCTTTCATCGGTAACGATCTGTCGATCTGGATTCGCGGCGACTACGTGATTTCGGATGCCACCCTGAACCGCTTCTTCGCCTTCCACGTCATCGCGTTGCCGCTGGTGCTGATCGCGCTGGTGGCGGTGCACCTGGTGGCGCTGCATGAAGTCGGCTCCAACAACCCGGACGGCATCGAGATCAAGAAGAAGAAGGACGCCAACGGTATCCCGCTCGACGGCATTCCCTTCCACCCGTATTACACGGTGAAGGACATCGTCGGCGTGATCGTCTTCCTGATGGTCTTCTCGGCAATCGTGTTCTTCGGTCCCACGATGGGCGGCTACTTCCTGGAGTCCAACAACTTCATCCCGGCCGACCCGCTGAAGACTCCGCCGCATATCGCGCCGCTGTGGTACTTCACGCCGTTCTACGCCATTCTGCGCGCAGTGCCGCCGATGTTCGGCTCCCAGTTCCCTGGCGTCGTGGCGATGGGCATGTCGATCGTGCTGATCTTCTTCCTTCCCTGGCTGGACCGGGGCAAGGTCAAGTCGATCCGTTACCGCGGCCCGATCTACAAGATCATGCTGGCCCTGTTCATCGTGTCCTTCGTGGGCCTCGGCTACCTTGGCCTGCTGCCGCCCTCTCCGGTGGCGACGATTATTGCCCAGACCTTCTCAGTGATTTACTTCCTGTTTTTCCTGTTGATGCCCTGGTATACCTCGATTGACAAAACCAAACCGGAACCGGAAAGGGTGACTGGCTAAAATGAAACGCTTGAAGAATTTTATTCTCCTGTTGATCGCGGTGCCTGTCATCGCTTTCGCCTCCGAGGAAGGACCAAGTCTGGACAAGGCGCCCGTCAACCTGTCCGACCAGGCGTCCCTCCAACGCGGCGCACGCATGTTCGTGAACTATTGCCTCAATTGCCACAGCGCTGTCTCCATGCGTTACTCGCGCATGGAGGATCTTGGGTTGACCGAAAATCAGATCAAGGAAAATCTGATGTTCGCGGCCGAAAAGCCCGGTGAGACCATGACGGTTGGCATGGACAAGAAAGAGGCCAAGAACTGGTTCGGCTCCGCTCCGCCCGACCTCAGCGTGATCGCCCGCGCACGCGGCTCCGACTGGCTGTATACCTATCTGCGCAGCTTCTATCGTGACGACACGCGCCCTACCGGCTGGAACAACGTCGTGTTCCCCAAGGTGGCGATGCCGCACGTGCTGTGGAGCCTGCAGGGTGAGATGGTTCCGGTCATGAAGAAGGAAGGCGAGCATGAAGTGATCGAGCGCCTCGAACTGGCCAAGCCCGGTAGCGTGACCCTGGCCGAATACGACGCCATGGTCGGCGATCTGGTCAACTACCTGACGTGGATGGGCGAGCCCGCACAACTCGAACGGAAACAGCTTGGACTGTTCGTGCTGGCCTTCCTGGCGTTCTTCTTCGTGGTGGCCTATTACCTGAAGAAAGAGTTCTGGAAAGACGTTCACTGAATCTGGTCTAGCCGTTCGCCAACAGCCGGACTGTGTCCGGCTGTTGGCGTTTTAAGCCTTAAACACACGCAATACTTGCAACACGAGAGGGAGCCCCCGCCATGATGACCCTGTATTCCGGCAGTACCGACCCCTACAGCCATCGCTGCCGCATCGTCCTGTTCGAAAAGGACATGGATTTCGAAGTCATCGATGTGGACATGCACAACAAGCCGGAAGAAATTGCCAGCATCAGCCCCAGCGGCAAGATGCCGGTGCTGGTCGAGCGCGACCTGATCCTGACCGAATCCAACATCATCAACGAATACATCGACGAGCGTTTCCCCCATCCGCAGCTGATGCCGCCGGATCCGGTCATGCGTGCCCGTGCCCGCCTGGTGCTGTTCAATTTCGAGCACGACCTGTTCACGCACGTCAACACGCTCGAACATAGCCTCGGCAAGGCCTCGGACAAGGCGCGCCAGGAAATCCGCGACAGCCTGTCGCAGCTCACGCCCATCCTCACCAAGCAGAAGTACCTGATGAACGACGAGTTCTCCATGCTGGATGTGGCGATCGCCCCACTGCTTTGGCGCCTCGAGCATTACGGCATCGAGCTGCCGAAAGTGGCCGCACCGGTGCTCAAGTACCGCGAACGCCTGTTCAGCCGTCCCGCCTTTATCAATGCGCTGACGCCCACCGAAAAGGCGCTGCGCAAGTAAGCGGGCAGGGCGGGTGGCCGAGATTTCAACCAAGCCGTACCTGATCCGCGCACTGTACGAATGGTGTGTGGACTCGGGTTATACCCCGCAGTTGCTGGTGGCGGTCGATGCGCGTACGCGCGTGCCGCCCGGTTTCGTCAAGGACGGCCAGATCGTGCTGAACGTCAGCGCCGGCGCAACCCGGAATCTGACGATGGACAACGACTGGATCCAGTTTTCCGCGCGCTTCGGTGGTGTCTCGCATGAAATATCCATACCGGTAGACCGGGTGGCAGCGATTTTCGCGCGCGAGAATGGACAAGGTCTGCATTTCGAGCCGGTCGATGCACCCGAGCCACCCGAGCAGACACCGCCGCCCGTCCCGGACGAATCGTCCGCACCACCCAGAGGCAAACCCTCGCTCAAAGTCGTCAAGTAATCGCTCAATCGGGCGCGCGGCATCGCTATAATGTCGCCCGTCGCCGCTTTAGCTCAGTTGGTAGAGCAACCGCCTTGTAAGCGGTAGGTCATCTGTTCGAATCAGATAAGCGGCACCAACAAACATACCAATTAATCATTTAATAACCGGCACTTAGCCGGTTTTTTTGTGTCCCTGCATTGCCCGGATTTTCCCGCGTTTTACCCCGATTTCCCGGGGTTCACTGTGCCACCAGTGTGCCAGATTGTGCCAAAGTTTCTTACCTTACGTAAGGTACTAACTTTTTGATTTAAAAGAAAAATATGGCATTTACATTGACGGAGCGCAACGCGCTCGGCAGAATTGTTGCATGGACGAAACACAAGGAAAAATCAGACATCTATCCCTTGCCCTTACCCAGGCGGCAGGGGCATGGTTTGCCGTTTTTTTCGTCCTGATCGCTGTCGGCGCGGCCGCTACGCTCATCATCGGCGCAGCGCTGGCCGGCGCTTCGCTTCTTATCTTGGCTCACGCCCCTAGCTTTGGGGCGTGGCACATCGAGACCGAGGCCATGGCGCGGGCGTGCGGCTTTCCCGGCTTCCCAGCACCCCGCATCCCCGTAGAGACAGAAAAGAGGTCTTTTGAGCCCGATCTGACCTCGCCTCCACCTCGTCCTATCCCCGCCATCTAAAAGAACTGCGCCACGGCAATCGTGGCGCGTCTGAATGGTTTTAGATGGCGGGGCGCGGCCCTGCCGCTCCCCGTCGGGAGCAGGACATGCAGAAAATTGAAGAGCAGCGCGCCGCCATGCGCACTCGGCTTGAGGCCGCCTTGGGTGTCCGCCTGGGTTTTACGATGGATGAAGCGGCCGCGATCGCCGGCATCTCAAAGAAAGGTTTTTACAACAGCAGCATCGGCTTCAAGGTTGGTGGGAAAAGAAGGGTCGGGGTTGATGACTTGCTTGACCTGGTGGCCCCGCTGAAGGGGGAGTCACGAGCCATCACAAAGCCACGTCAGCCGGCGCCCTCGAAGTCCAGGGGCGCCCCGGCGAAGGCTGAACGTCTCGAAGCGGACCGCCGTGGCTTGACCGTCCGCGAACTCCGCGCGCAACAAGCGATCGAGCTTAGAGACGGGGGTGCGGCATGACTGCGCGTGAGTTCGAGGAAGAAAAAGAAAGGGCGGTCACAATCCGCCGCCGACACCGTCCAAGGAATTACACGGACCTCCCCAACCGCTTGATCGAAGACGAGCGCCTATCCTGGAAGGCGCTTGGCTTGCTGGCATACCTGCTCCATCTGCCCCATGACTGGCGGCTCAACTTGGCTCACTTATCTAGCCGGCGTGCACAACACGGCACCAAAAGAACCGCCACAGCGTCCGCCACTAAGGAAATACAGGAGGCTGGATATCTCAGGATCCAGCACGAGCGTGACGCCAAGGGAAAGTACTCGGCCACCGTCTGGGAAGTCTCCGATGAGCCCGAATTCGATTCCAGTTCAGTCTCTCAGCCGCAGTCTGATTTTCCGCCTGCGGCTTCCCCGCCTCCGGGAAATCCCCCACTACAAACAACAGATCAAAACAAAGGAAATATGACTACTACAAAAGAGCAGCGGGAGAGGACGCCGCCCGCCGATGTCGGTAGTAGTGATTTGATTTTTGATCGATCAATCCAACACCTTGCCCCGGCTCTGCACCGGCTGCTCTCTGGTGTCGACCACAACCTTGCTCAGGCTCTGGTTGATGAGCTGGCTGGCTGTATGCAGCCAGCCAGTGGGGTTGTCATAAAAAACCCAGTGGGTTGGTTGAGGGGGGTGGTGGCCAAAGCGCAGAGGGGTGAGTTCCAGCCCGCGCGGGCGCTGGGCGTGCAGCGCGGCCGCCAGGCTAATGGGCAGGCCGCCTGCCAGCGTGCGGCCTCAGAGGCTGCTGTTAGTCATGGTGTACTGAATACCGAGGCCCTGGAAAACGTGAAGAAGCTTTTGCCCGCCGGCTGCCTCTCGCGGCTCGATCCATCCCGGACGACCTAGGATGTCCTACGGAAACAGGCTGCGGCGCGGGCTTTGGACAACTGGCCTGCCCACAGGCTAAAGCCTGATGGACAGCCTGTGGACGGCTGCTACGCACCCGCCCACAGGTCCGCCAGTTTTCCACAGCGAGCCGGGGCGATGGAAAGGCCGACGACGAGGTCTTAGAAAAAAGCTCAAAGAGGACTCAACTTACTGGCCCTTTGCGTAACCGACGTTCTTATTTGCAACGACCATCGGAACTATAAAAGCGAGGGCAATTCGGGCCATGCGGCAGTAGTATTGCAATACCGTCCTCAGGGCAAATTACATAAGTGACCCTAGGAACTGACACTAGGGAGCTGCATGCAACTACGCCAAATCAAAGTCAGCCACTTCCGGGGCATCGCCACCCTGGATTGGACGCCCTCCAATTCGTTCTGCTGCCTGATAGGACCAGGGGACTCAGGGAAATCCACTGTGCTGGATGCTATCGAGGCGCTGCTGTCCTCCCGCTGGTTCTCATTCACCGAGTCCGATTTCCTGAGCTGCGACACCTCGGCGCCCATCGTGATCGAGGCCACAATTGGCGAGCTGTCGCGCACCTTGAAGTCCGATGAGCGATTCGGACTCTATGTCAGAGGCTGGACCAGCGCCGGAGCCCTTCGCGACGAGCCGGAGGATGACGACGAGCCCGTTCTGACCTTGAGGCTGACGGTGGACGCGACCATGGAGCCCGTTTGGGAGCTGATATGCGACCGCATGGACGATCCGCGAACCCTGTCCAATCGCGACCGGGCGTTGTTTGGCCTGGTCCGACTGGCCGGCGAGGATGCCCGCCACCTCGCCTGGGGCCAAGGATCAGTCCTGTCGCGCCTGACTGGCGACACCGACGAAGCGGCCGCTCGGCTCGCCGAGGCCTATCGCACGGCCCGAGCTAGCGCCAAGCTCGACGAGATCGAATCACTTGCCAATGCGGCCGAAGCTGCCGAGGGATTCGCCAAGGGGCTTGGCGCCTATGTCGAGGGTTCCTACGAGCCAGGCCTCGAACTTGGGCGCTCAGGTTTGTCGTCTGGCTCCATTGCTTTGCATGACGGTGGCGTGCCGCTGAGGTTGGCGGGCTTGGGGTCGCGCCGGCTGGCAACGCTCGCCATCCAAAAATCCGCCATCGCCGAGGGTGCGATTATCCTCGTCGATGAAATCGAGCATGGCCTGGAGCCTCACCGCATCATTGGAGCCATCGCCCAAATCAAAGGGGATCAGACCAAGGCGGCCGCAGACAACAGGCCAATAGGCCATGTGCTTATGACCACGCACTCGGATGTGGCCTTGGGTGAAGCCGGCGAAAACAGCCTACATGTGATCAAGACTACCCGGCCAGACCGCCTTGCCAGCATCACGACTCCTGCGACGCCACAATCGTTCCGCCCGCTGCTTCGCTTCACCCCCAGAGCTCTCTTCGCCCGACGCATCCTGGTCTGCGAGGGCTACACGGAAGTCGGCCTACTACTGGGGTTGAGGGAACATTGGCCGACGCGGCATGGCAACAAGCCGATTGAGCAGTTCGGCGCCGCGATCGCTGATGGCAATGGCGGCGAGGCCTGCACGATGGCCCTGGCGCTGGCCAAGCTTGGATACCTCAGTGCCCTCTACCGCGATAGCGACGATCCGTTGTCCGCCGACCAACAAGCCAAGCTGGCGGCGGCAGGCGTTCCAGTATTCGAATACGGTGGCGGGCTCTACACGGAGCTTGCCATATTCAGCGCCGCGACCGACGCCCGCGTCCAAGAGCTTCTTCAACATGCCCGCGAAGAGCGAGGCGACGATTTTATCGACAACAACCTTGCCGCCAAGATCGACGACCTCAACGTTGAGTCCATCCGCCTTGGCTTTGACTCCTGGGGGCTCCTCTCTGCCAAGAACGGCGAAGAACTCCGCGTGGCCATTTCGGAGGTCGCCGCATCCAAAGGCAAGGAGAAGAAGGACAAGAAACCTTGGTTCAAGGACCAGCGCCTTGGACGTAGCCTCGCTCCATTCGTTTGGAACATCGCTGCCGATGCCCCTGCCTCCCCACTGGCGGTGACGCTTGCAGCCGCCGAGGCTTGGCTGTATGACTAAGGCCCCCAACCTTATCGCCTTGGGCAACGCCGCGATCGTTGCCCCCGCCGGACACGGCAAGACCGAGATCATCGCCAACATCGCGGCTTTGGGACGGCGAGCGCTCATATTGACGCACACCCATGCCGGCGTACATGCCATCCGCTCTCGCATGAAACGCCTGGGAGTTCACCATTCTGCGGTGGCGGTGGACACCATCGCCGGGTGGTGCATGCGGTATGCCCATGCATTCCCCGGCGTCGCCAAGCCGCCGCCAGACACGCCCAAGACAGGAGCAGAGTGGGAACAGCTCTACCAAGGAGCGGCGCTGGCCTTGCAAGTCTCAGCTGTGCGCGAAGTGGTCGTGGCCTCCTACGACCGTATCTTGATCGACGAATATCAGGACTGCGGCGGGGGCCAGCACTCGCTGGCCATCGCCCTGTCTGGAATTGTGCCCACATTGATCTTTGGCGACCCCATGCAGGGCATTTTCGAGTTTGCAGGCGCGACCCTCAAATGGGACAGCGAAATCCATCCGAGCTTTCCGCTTGCGGGCACGCTGAACACGCCCCATCGCTGGAACGGCAAGAATCCTCTGCTTGGGGAGTGGATTGCCGAGACAAGGATCAAGCTCATGAAAGGGGAGGCCATCGACTTGGCCGATCCACGCATCACCTACCGCGAATCCAATGATGCCTTCGACATGGCCACCTTGTTCGAAGGCATCGACGGGAAGGAGGGCAGCTTCGCCGCGATCCACTGCAACAAGCGCATTTGCTACGGACTGGCCAAGGCGGCCAGCGGTGGCTACCAAGCCATTGAGGAAGTCGCAGCGGGTAGGCTCAATGAATTCGCGACCGCTTGGGACAGATCGACGACTGCCGAGCGGCGTCTTCAAGCCATTATTGGCCTGCTGAGCGACTGCTTTCAGCAAAAGGACCTCGCCGAAGGCGAGACCGTCGATCCCGACGAGGCCGAGATGAACTCGGCACTGAGTGAAATCGAGGTGGGTCTCGGAGTTGGCAACGGCGCCGAGGCCGCAGCCCAGTTCCTGAGGCTATTTCGAAAGCGGCCACGCTGGAAACTCTATCGAAGCGAGCTATGGCGCGACGCGGAGCGTGCAGTTAGTGAGTTGGCTGCTGGGCGCGCAAGTACGATGTCCGACGCGGTGGGTAGCATTCGTCAGCGGGTCAGTAACTCAGGCCGCAAGCTACCGAAAAGAACGGTCTCGACCCCGTTACTGCTCAAGGGTCTGGAGTTCGATCACGTGGTCGTGCCAGACGCGTCCCACTTCGCGAAAGAGAGTAAAGCCCAAGCAAAGCTTTTCTATGTCGCGATTTCACGAGCCACGCGGTCGCTGACGATCAGTTCTTCGAGTCGATGGATTACGCTGCCCGTCCCGAATTTTTGACTAATCGATAGAGGTGACATCAGGTTCATGGTGCGCGCCACTGGCGCCAGCAGCCGCACGGCCTAGGGGGCCGGGAACGCAAACTGCTCTGGATCCGCCCGCACCTCAAGGGACCGGACCTCGCCACCGTCATCAACAAGCCTTACCTGGTCACGTGAAGCGGCCGGCAGCTTTGGCGTGCGGCCTTATCGTTAGTGATAACGTTATCTTCAACGATAACCCCGAGCGTAGGCGCCAGCATTTCCCTGGAAGCGGGATCAATGGATGAGAGCGAAATATCCCTAGCAGTTCAAACCCCCGCGATAACGGAGGTACAGAACATGGAAACGGGCGATCTGATTCCCGCCCATCTGGCCATCGGCACCGACTACGGCAAAGCGATCGAACTGCGGATGGCAGTTCGGCAATCCATTGTCGAAAGCTCGCCGCTCTATACCTGCCCAATCTGCGGTGTCCCGGTCTACCTTGTCTCACGTGCGGAGGAGCGCAAATTCTTCTTCCGCCACCAGGTCGAGGACGGGCGATGCCCGGCCCGCACACGAGGGGACATGAGCGAGGAGGAGATCAACGCCCGCAAATACAACGGCGCCAAAGAAAGCCAGGCGCACATCCGCATGAAGGAGATCATCGCCGAGAGCTTGCGCTGTGACCCCCGATTTTCCGAGGTGAAAGAGGAGTCCATCCTAAAGGGCCAGGATCGGGCAGCGTGGCGGAAGCCCGATGTTCAGGCCATCTATGACGGAAGGCCCGTCGCATTCGAGATCCAGCTATCCACAACTTTTCTGCGGGTGATCGCTGAGCGCCGGGCCTTCTACCAGAGGGAAGGTGCCCTGTTGGTTTGGATCTTCAAGTCCTTTGACGCGGACAAGGCCCGCCTCACTCAAGAGGATATTTTCTACAGCAACAACCGTAACCTGTTCCTCGCCAGCGAGGACACGCTTAAGGCTTCCCGAGCAGCGAGCAGCCTCATCCTCGATTGCCGCTGGACCGAACCTTTCCTTGATGGTGGGAAGATCGACACTCGCTGGGCGGGCCGACTCGCTGCCTTCTGGGAATTGGAGATCGATCGAGAGCGGCAGCGTGTCTTTCTTTACGATTACGATCGGCAGGCAGAAGCGCTTCGAGGCAGTGCTGTAGATCAATTCCTTCGCCTGGAATTTGAAGAATTCTGGCTCGCTCGGTCCACATTTGATCCATACGATCAGTCCGTGTGGGGGCGGCTGCAGACGAGGTTCAGAGAGCATGGAATCATCCTGCCCAGCGAGCCCAATAGGCGCCCGGTCCTGCTGCTCAACGCACTCTATTCAGCGAGGGAAGGCCATCCGGTAGGTTGGCGTTATCGCAAGCTAGTCGAAGTCGCCCATTGCATCGCGGATCGCCACAAGGAGTTCTTGAGAGCCTTCCGACATGCGTTGACGATGTATAGGCGAGCCGAGCAGATCAGGATGGAAGACAAGGAGGGAAAGTGGCGCAAAAAGGCTGAGGCCTATAAGCCGCTCTTGGCCACCAATAGCCCGGAATACGAACCGGACCGAAGGTTCGATGCCCTCGTGGAAATTCTGTTTCCAGAACTAGGCTGGTCGAAAACTCAGGACTTAGCTGCCTCCTCCAATTCACCTTAAGACCCAACCCCCCCGTCGCCCTTGGCTCGGGGCAAAGCAAAGTCAAGAACGTAAAACGATCACACCGGTCTCCCGTCAGTGCTTGCCGGCGCATGGGGTTCTGACAAACGTCCGTTTCTAATTTTGGACTACCGTTCAAATTTCCGGTAAGGCATCCATAAAGCATTCACGGATGCACTACCTGAAAGGCAATGTAGAAATCCTTTTGTTTCCGGCTCTACATCAACCAAAGTAATACGACAGATATTCGAGCCAGAATCAGTCGAAGTGACGTCGAAGATAAGTCAGAGAACTGAAGAGGTCGGAGAGCAGAAAGGTAGAGGTCGGAAATAAGTCGGAGAAAGGTCGGAGATACGTCGGGGAAAGGTCGGAGATACGTCGGGGAAAGGTTGAAGTCGAAAAGAGGCGGGAGCAAGGAGGTGATTGAGTATTATTTTCTGGGTAACAGGCGTTACAAGGTTAACAAAATGATGTTATTCAATAGGATGGGTTGAGGCCGGTGGTTGGCTTCTAAAAATATTCAGCAGTTACCGCATTGCGCCAACTATTTGCTCAAGAATCAGGAAAAGCTAAAATAAATTGCGCAGTAACGGGGGGAGAACGTAATTTGGGCCTCCGTTATAAAAATGCCAGTTCCTTCATATGTGCGCAATAGCAATAGCCTACGCGCACCTATCGGCGGCGCGATGGTGTGGAGTGCCTCAAACAAGGAACAGCCCTTTCCACCAAATAACTTGCGCGCGTTGGCCTTATTACGAAACACGGTCCGATTCGCCCCCCCCTGAAACATAATTATTCGAAGCCTTACCTTGTATTTCCATGGAGCATTAAGGCAAACTCAAGCCATGAATCATTACCTCATTAACCAGGAAGCCTTTAATGCCGAGACCACATGGTCTGAGGCAGGGACATCTATTTCCGGGGTAACGAGCAGCGACTAACAGCTATTGTTAGTAGCGATGGACCGAAACCCCGCCTAGTGCGGGGTTTCTTTTTTCTGGGGTGCTTAAAACGAGGTACCGGAAGATGAACAAAGGAAACACCCTTGCCCTTGTCGCAGCAGCACCGCTGCTCTATCGGCTGCATGGCGACACCAAAACCGGCTGGTCGATCCGGCGTGGATTCGAGTGCGGCGACGGCTGGTTCGACCTGCTCATGCGGCTGTTGGTGAAGATCGAGGCTGACCTTCGGGCGATGCTCGCCGAAGGTAAGCGGCGGCAGGATTTGCCCTGTGTCCACCAGGTCAAGGAGAAATTCGGCACGCTGCGGTTCTATATGAGCCAGCCCCCGCAGTGGCGCGAGTGGATTGCGGAAGCCGAGGCCGGATCGGCGCGGACGTGCGAGCTGTGCGGCGCACCTGGCGCATTGTCCGTTCGCGGCGGCTGGTACAGTACGATGTGCCAGCGCCACCTCATGCTGTCCGGGCATGTTCCGGGAGGACAGGGCGACTTCTATTTCCTCGGCAGCGATGAATGCCCCGCGCCTCGCGGAACACCCCGCGAGGGCATGGAATTCCAGGGCATCATCCGGCTCGCCACCGGCGACCTGGACGTGTGGAACCGATCCGAAAATAAAATGCGTGGCCTCGTATTTGCCGACGAGCTTCCACCGCCGCTTTGGCCAGCGCTTTCCAGGGAGGCCAACGGGAACGGGGAGATCCCGGCGGGCAAGGTCACGAATTATCTCTACGCGAACCGCTGGCTGCCGAACGTCCGGGGTGTCCTGGGCTTGCCGCCCGTCGAGCCAGGCAACTTCGTGGAAGAGGCTGAGAAATTGATTCGGCATCAGGACATGGAATTGGTCGGCTCGGTGGTGCTGTCTGGACTCCGTGGCGCTGTCCCGGTGTTCGTGCCGAACGATTTCAGGGACATGAAGATCGTTCCGTGGGAATTCATGCCCGAAGGGGTTGCTGCCGAATTCAGGGGATGGCACGTCGGAGCGCAGCACCGTCTCGGGCCGTACTCGCACGATTTCCAGGCTTTTGTGCGGTCCAGGGGGTGAGATGGATGCTCCTATCGATTTCCTCTCCGCCCACCCGCTCCTGTTGCTGAATCCCAGGATGCGGCAGATCGAATTCGACGTACCCCAAGCCTGGATGCCAGCGATCGAGCGCATGGCGGACAGGATGGAAGATTGCCTGAACAGTCTAGTAAAGGCCGGGCTGTCCATGGATGAACTGCCTGTTGTGGAGCGCATCGCGGTTTTAGATGGCAAGTTGATCTTTGTTGCCGACTTTCCATCGGATGCCGCCATCGCCGAATTCCGTGTGGCCAGGAATTCCGCCTCGGCGAAATTCAAATAGGGTCTAGAAAAAACATGACGTTGTTTAACGAATAAAACTCCATATTCTTTGCGACCTTCACCTGGAATTCGGTGGACTCCGATTGCCCGAAGTCGATGCCGACGTGACCGTGCTCGCCGGCGACATCGGCGTGGGCCTGCAAAGCATCGAATGGGCCTTGCAGGCGATCCCCTGTCATCAGCCGGTGATCTACGTCATGGGAAACCATGAGTTCTATGGCCAGCGCACCATGCCAGGGCTTTGGAAAAGGGCAAGGGAGCAGGCGGCCGGCACCCACGTCCACCTGCTTGAGAACGAGGCCGTCGAAATCGACGGCGTGCGCTTTCTGGGGGCGATGCTCTGGACGGATTTTGATCTGTTCGGTGATCGGGAGGGCGGGATGATGGCTGCCCTGGACATGAACGACTACTGGAACATCATCACGAATTGCGGGGCTGGCTACACCAGCAACTGGGCATCCAGGCTCACCCCCAAGGATACACTCAGGATGCACCAGGAAAGCGTTGTCTGGTTGTCGAATGAATTCGACAACCAGGACGAGCAGTCGGTTGTTGCCGTGATGCACACGGCGTCGCATCGCGGCAGCCTGCACCCGAAGTATGAGCACCACGGCATCTCGCCGGCCTTCGTCTCGGATCTCGACCCACAGGTGCGCAGGGCGGACCTGTGGGTCCATGGACACACCCATGACAGCTCCGACTACCGGGTGGGGGGCGGGTGGTCTGCAACCCGCGGAGGTATGCCGGGCATGAGCTAAACTGAGACTTTAATCTCGGACTTGTTGTGGAGGTTTGAGGATGCTGCTCTTCCTCGATACTGAGTTCACTAATCTGCAAAGGCCGAGCACCCGTCTCACGTGGCCACTTCTTCTGCTCCTGGCCGGACCCCGTCACACCACCAGCCTGCCCGACTGCTCCGCCACGCCTATGCTCGCCACCATTCCAGAAGAGAAGCCGAGAAAATCCGCCTCGATTCCGCCGCTGAATTTCACTCCGTTTTCTGGCATCAGCGAGCGTAATATCAGCTTCTCGTTTTCGCCTACCCGGCCGAACACCATGCTGGTCTGCGAAGTGCGGCTGGGGAAGGGCTCGCGCACCGCGAATTGCAGGATGCGTTCATCCCTAGCCCAGGCTTGATAAGCATCACCCACCTCCGAACCACAGGAGCCAGCGATCGCCAGCGAGCCGGTGATGCTGCTGCGTATCCAGGCCGATGAACCCAATCCAGTCGAGACGATGATCCCCCTGGATGGCTGGGGTTGGGGCGCTGGCCGGAAGAGGCTCACGGTCTTCTTTTCAATGCCTACGGCAACATCAACGAGATCGACGCACGTGGTGGTAAAGTGCTCACGGCACCGTTTCCGTTCACCGATCTGTACCATCACTACGCCAACAGCTGGAACGTGCCTCGGGGACAGTCGCTTTTGGATACCTGAGGCGAGCGGAAGATCGAGACAGGCCTTCCCGCGAAGCCCTTCTTTGCCAAAGACCTCCCTCCAAACCAGTACAAGACCGCGCGAAAGGTGTGCGAACAAGCCGGCGTCAGGATCAAATCGTTGCTTGATGCCTGTACGCTGGATGTTGCAATGACTGGCAGCGAAAGTGCCGCGAAAGTCTATGTAGGGGGCTCCCGCACCTGCCGCCGTCGGCGAGGCCGGTGGTAAGCGTCACCACAACCACGACGATGATCGAAACCGCGATAAGGATCGTGATCGCGACCCGTAAACGACAAAAGCTAGAGGCCTCATCTCGAGACCTCTAGCCTCACACGCTCTTTCGGTCTCACCTTGATTTCTGGGCCGGGAGTGTCGGATACAAATCCATCGACCACAACCCTCGGGTCTGGCCGGTGGTGCTTGGTGAGCAGAACCAGCCTGGGACGTTTGAGTTTGCACTGGACCACCTGGTCGACCATGAATTGGATCTTTGTGCACTCGAGCAACCCCAAGCCGAGATGTCAGCAAGACCAGTAACCAGCCTGAAGGAGCCGCTCACCCTACGACGGTGCACGGCAGGTACTCGCCACGGTGCTCCTGCACCATGCGGACAGCACGTTCGCGAATTTCGGTGAATACTTCGGGGTGTTCTTCTTGCTCTTCATCACTTCATTTTGTCAAGAAGTGAAGCCTCTTCAAAACCCGGGGTGATTCACTAGTAAGGAGTGGCACTGATTTGGGGCGTTTGCAACTAAATTACTCGCTAAAACAATGGACTAACCATGTCTACAACTAAAGTTGTATAGACAACCAAGAGGGAGCAACACAAAGTCCATAAATTCTAGAGCGCAATACTCGGGCACAGAAAAAACAGGGGGAGTCGCCACACGCTCAAGAACTACTGATTGGCCCCACTCTCGGGGTGCCAATCGAACCTTCTGTCATTGTCCCTTGTATATGAGATACGAGGAGACCTTTGTATGAGGGAGGAGGAAATTGGCCCTTCTCATCTAAGCGATGGTAAAGCGTGATAGTTTTTTCAGGATTCCGGAATGACTACATCTGAATATGAGACACAGCTTATCAAGCTCCTAGATTCACTTACTCTAGTTAATTCAGGTGAAGAGCTAATTTCTTGGGTAGGCAAAGAATTGCAAGCAACTTTCCCGCATGGCGCCTTTATTTTTGGCGTAGGGGAAGTTAAAGGTTCTGGAGTCGTACCCATCAAATTATATACATCGAATTTCCCCATGGATTATCTTCGATCACTCACGAAGTCGAATGGACTCTATTTTTCTTCTACGTTCAGACTCTGGCTCGAGACAAATGAAGTGCAGTTGCTCAACGATGAAAATACTAGCGATGCGAGCCTAGAGCCTGAATGGCTTCAGAATTTCAGACGCAGTGGCCTGTTGAATATGGCCGCATACGGAATTTATGACTCTTCTCATCGATACGCTTCATATTTTAGTTTTCATCAAATACCCGAATCTTTGGGAGAGCGGCATTGTCGTTTGCTTAAAATATTCATCCCTTCCATGCATGCCGCACTTTTACGAATACTTAACAACCCCAAATCTGACAGAAGCAAATTGGGAAGAAGCGGCACGCTCTCTCCACGTGAAATAGAAATCTTAAACTGGGTCTCTGCGGGCAAGACCAGTTATGAGATTGCGATTATCCTTGGCATTTCTTGCAGTACAGTCAGAAATCATATTCAGAAAATTCTTGGAAAATTGCGTGTCAGTACACGTTCACAGGCGATAGCAAAGGCGATCAATAGTGGGCTCATGATCTCGCCACCACAAAACTCTCACTATATGGTGTCAGACGGAAAACTGTGACCCGAATTATGCCCTTCCCCCAACTCAATCTTCCTTCGAAAATATATTAAGCAAGATTAACATTTCAATTGTAGTGCAGGTGCTCTATAGCCCCAATGAACTCATAAACATACGATATGTTTATGAGAAAAATAGCCAATTCCACGATTTGCCACAATTCCGATTTTTACGTTGGCAATACCCCAAGACTTCGTGACTCTTTTGCGGTAGAGGTGCATGGGCAAACCAGTGTCTGCACATCTAATACAGCGCATTTCGCGGAAGCCTCTTTGTCACGTCATCACCCTTCTCAGTTGAGATATGGGAATTTTTACCTTGGGCCGCGCCAATTAGTTTCGCCACCTTGCCTTCTGGCAATTTATACGGCCCGAGCCTTTACGCAACATCAAGCTTTAATGGGCATTCAATCAAACCAGTCCTTCCGGCCTGGGTGTGTTTGATAAATGAGACATCAGTGGATCAAATGGGCTGTTGGGGCTTCTACATGAGAGATCGCCTCGTCTCCATCTCTATGACATATCGTGAAGCACAACCAGCACGCAGCCTGGCCCAGCTTGGATTGACTTTAGCCCTGTTACTTGCCAGCTACATGGCTGGAATGGCTGTGAGCCAACGCTCTATATCTGCGGGAATGCTGTTTGCTATCGCTTCGTCAGCTTTCGTGGTCCGACTATTTATTATTCAACACGATTGCGGCCATCGCTCATTTTTCCGATCTCATCAAGCTAACGATCTTCTGGGATTTTGGCTGGGTATTGTGACGATGACACCATACAGGTGTTGGCGGCGATTCCATGCGTTGCATCATGCTAACTCGGGTAATTTGGATCATCGTGGTATTGGTGACATTTATACGCTTACAACGCAGGAGTACGAGGGCCTGCCGTTATTGCGTCAATGGTTATATCGGCTTTATCGCCATCCATTGATTCTTTTTGTGATCGGACCACCTTTTCTGTTTATTCTGCGTCAACGAACTACCTTCAAAATACCGCTGGAATGGAAGATTGAACGACGTAATGTCCATACTACCAATCTATGCATTCTCGGTTTGGGTGCATTATTGTGCGGAATTTATGATCCTTTTGTAGTGCTCTCTTTTCATTTAGCGGTTATGTCACTTTCAGCGATAGCGGGAGTATGGCTCTTCTATGTTCAGCATCAGTTTCCAAATGCTTATTGGAAGCAGAGATCTGAGTGGGAATTTTGGCGGGCTAGCATGGAAGGCGCCAGTTACTACGAATTGCCGACGATGTTGCGCTGGCTTACAGCCAATATTGGCCTGCACCATATCCATCATTTGGATGCGCGTATTCCTAACTATCGCCTCTATGAGTGCTTCCTAAATCACCCCGAATTCGCAACATCTCGCCGGTTCGGTCTACGTGAGAGTTTTAAGTGTATGAACTTGCGACTATGGGATACGCAAGCTCAACGAATGGTGCCATTTCCCTCCACTTCACGTCATAGGCAAATGGAGAATGCGACATGAGCGCCGTATCGGAGATTGTCCGTTTGCTGGCGGGGCTGTTCATCGGATATGTATTAGCTAGTCTCATCGAGTCATACATGCATCAAAATGTGTCTGATGCCCCCAATAAAAGCGTCAACCGCTGGGAACGCTTTCCACTTTTGTACGGCTACCTTTTACGCACTCGCTATTCTCATCATGTCATCCATCACTGCCGAACCTTCAAGCAAGACTATGTAACTCAGTTCCGCAATGTTGCCGAAAGGGAAACCCTCAACCTGGAATTGGCCGGGCGAGGATCACATGGTCGAATCATCCAGCGATCGCATTATGCGGTACGGCTTCACGGTAGTGGTTCTTTGGTATTTATCTCCCCACTATTGCCCGTAATCCCCTTGACTTTCATGATGATGGGGGGGTGGGCGACGATCGGAGCGTGTGTAGCGCTAGCTTTGCCACCATTATTTAGTTATTTCATTCACCCATACCTTCATTTACCTCACGAACGTGCGGTGCGCGAAGCACCGTTTCTCACAGCATGGTTGCTTAAGCGCTGGTATTTCCGCGCCATGGCGCGAAACCACTACATGCACCATCGGTACATTGCGTCAAATTTCAACTTGGTACTGGGAGGGGATTTGTTACGGGGTCGTTATCGTCGACCAAGCTCCAAGGATCTGAGTGAGATGCAACGTCTAGGTTTGCGCATTGATTGACCACCATGCTTATGCCGCAAATTAATTAGATTAAAAGACAATTTATTGAATCTCGTCTACAGGTTACTGTCGACTTTTGCCATTAGCGACATGATACGAACGTCACAATGAGTTCATTGCCACCATTAAGCGATCTAAACGAAAGTGCTCGTAAATCTCCTCAGGTTTGGTCAGCGACTGATGCTGCCGCCTTTATGAAGGAATTGCGAGAGCAACTACACACACTTGACGTATTTCGGGGGGACAAACGAGGATACATCTTACGTTCTTTATGGGTCCTGGTTGCCAGTGCTATTGCTTGGTTAGGATTCTTTAACGCGGGAACATGGCCGCAAAGATTATTCATGGGTTTACTCTCTGGCTATGCTGGAGTGCAAGCATCGGCTATCGCACACGAGGCGGGCCATGGTGCTGTTACGAACGTCAGGTCTTGGACAAGCTTCATCGGACACTTGTTTATGACATTGCTGGTAGGTGTCTCTTTTAGTGCATGGGTTCATCGTCATAGGTCGCATCATACTCACCCAAATTCACGACTTGACCCTGATGTGCATGCGGGCCTTTTCAGCTTCAATGAAACCGACGCTCTTGGCGCACGCGGCCTAGCTGGCCTGTGTACGCGTTATCAACACATTTTGTTAATTCCACTAGCCAGCCTAATGGGGTTCACCTTGAAATTTAAAAGCTGGTGTCATGTGCTTCGCGATCCGGCTGCGTACATCGGCAATCTGTCATTGCTAGTAATACACGGGGGCCTGTGGATAGCTCTACCCGCGTACTGGATCGGAACGGAAGCCGCTATCGAAAACTACCTGTTGCTCACATGGGTGGAGGGGGTCTACTTAGCCTTCGTTTTCCTTCCTAACCACTTAGGTGGGCCGACTGCAGATGAGGCGTCTCAATGGCCACCGGTGCTAAGACAAATTGTCTCCACCCGAAATTTGCCAGCCAGTCACTTTCTTACACATCTTTGCATTGGCTTAAATACCCATATCGAACACCATTTGTTTGGTCACTTGCCCTCTACACGGCTAAATGAGGCTCGAGCAACAACTCGCCGTTTATGCCACTTTTACGATATTCCATACCGTGAGTGCACTATTTCGCAGGCATTTTCGGAGATGCAGCAATACAATCTGCGTATGGCCACGATCGCCAGACAGGCCGCTCTGGTGCGTTGCACAACAAAATGACGTGCTTTGACTTATGCCGAGGGAATCATTGATGCTTCTGTCCTTCGTTGATGGCTTTCTTGGAAAATTTGATGAATGGTATTTCCACTACTATTGCTTTACTAATCGCCATTCACCTGCGATGTTTCATGGGGGATGGGGCGACAATGCGACATTAACAGCGGTCACGTCACAGTGGCGTACCGCATCCTTTCCACAGCAGATCGAGATTGATTGGGAAGGGGATTGGGTGGCATCTCATGGTGGGGTTCAAGTCCGGAGGGGCAGCTTTCCGACCCCAAAACACCAGCAATACTTACCTTTGGCCTCAGCGCGAGCATATCTTCATTTCGTGCGCCCTACATTGAAAAAACAACAGCCTGTGGTGGTTCTAATGCCAACCTCGAGTGAAGTTGGCGTTGCGAAGCGAATGCCGCTTGCATGTATGTTAGCGAGTGAGGGGATCGCATCGTTATTACTCGAGAGCCCGTTTATGGGACGACGAAAGTCGGCCGAGCAGCATGGGACCACCCTTACCTATTTTTCAGACTTCCTACTATTAGCAGCTGCCAGCATAGAAGAAGGGCGCGTTGCACTCGGTTGGCTTGGGAGCCGAGGCTTCGATCAACTTTGCTGCGCCGGGATCAGCCAGGGGGGGTATTTAGCCACTGTTGCGGGCCTACGTTCGCCTGCTCCTTCGCATGTGGTTGCGCTGCTACCCCCGCATAGTGGTGTACCCGTACTGATCGATGGGTTGCTTGGTCGACTCTGTGACTGGGATATGTTACAGAAAACGAGCGGCTCAAATACTCCGGTCCATGAACAGATGATTGAATTGTTCGAGTCGACAAGTCTCGAACTTCTGACGCCGCCTCCAGCTCCGTGGCGCGTGACAATAATTGGTGCACGGAAGGACCGTTATGTGCCCGCAAACTCGTACTCAAGAATGCAGGAAGTGTGGAAAAACCGAGCCACGGTGCAGTGGCTTCCTGGCGGCCACGTAAGTAGCATCGCTGAGCGGCGCCACATTGTGCGTGCCATTACCCAAACGTTCGCTGGTAACTGATGTCGCGCATCGATCTGGAAGAATCCAAATTATGATGAAATCCAACCCTCAACGCCCTCCTATTCTACCCAGCAACTTCACTGCGCCGAGTCCATTAGGGGCCAAAGCGTTATTCGTAAGTTATGCACTGAGCATGACGTTCGTGCCTGGACTGATTTCATATCTGCTGGTAACACGCAGCGGATTGGACAGGAACATCTTGTCTTTGCTCGTCATGGTCTTAAGCATAATTTCGGGATTTGGCTTTTATGTCGTTGGCCACATCGGGCACGAAGGATTCCACTTTACGTTGTCTACCAACAAACTGAGGAGCGCATTGATCGGCACCATGTTTAGTGCATCTATTATTGGATTTTCAGGTGTCGGATTCTACCTTGTGCACAGTCGCCACCATCGCAATACGAATGCTCCAGAAGATCCCGATTTTCAGTTGTTTTCGCGCTTTAGCAACATTTGGCGGAGATTGCTCTTTCTGCGAATTATCAATAATCGTTACTATATGAGCCTACTCTTTCGCTTGTTATTCAAGTCGGAGTTGCCACCTGACCTACACACAGTATTCACGCGCTCGGAGTTGATTCAACTGGGTTGGGCCAATGTTTTGGCTCAGCTTGTCTGGGTTGGACTGTATATTTGCGCGTTTATTTTCGACCCACGATTATTTATCTGTACAGTCGTGCTGCCTCATCTCGCAACCGCTGTCATAAGTGCTGCTATTGTATTTGCGCAGCATGGGGACACTGGTCGTTCCTTGTCGAATAACGCACGCACGCATGCCCATCCACTGGTGACACTGCTTATGGCAGGCACAAACTATCACCTTGAACATCATTTGTATCCTCGCGTTCCATGTTGGCGCTTGCGTCAGGTACATGCTTGGCTGCAGAAAAGTTCTTGGGCTATACAAAACCCCTTACTCGTCGAACATCGTTTCTGGAAAGGGTTTTTGTATTGTCGAACGCGCTTTTCATATGGATGTTTATTCTCACACAAAGCCTGAACAGATAGCCTCGTTAACTGTTAGCTCGCAGGACGGCAACATCGCAGCCCTTGATCTAGTGCCCGTATTGGAAAGTTTTCCGTTTGGCGGGCAGCAAACGCAATTTCACTCTTGGCCTCAAGCAACTCGGGCGCCTGTTTCTCGGTCTTGTCGGGCGTTACTGCTTTAATCCACTTGTCCGGGCTATGAGCGGAAATGCCTAGCCGTTCGGATTCTTGGCAACCGAATATCCCTGCTTGACCACCTCTCGAACGGCTTCCTTTTTAAATTCTGGGTCAAACCCCTGCTAACTCATAACACTCCTCCCTATATTTAAATCATAGGCCCGGAATGTCTGCTGAACCCGGGATAGCCCAAGGAGGTGCAATTCGAATCAATAAAGATGTGTTATCTGGGGGAAACTCTATAACTTTAGTTGTAGTGCAGGTGCTCTATATCCCACGTGGGTTCATGTAGTTACGATATCCGGAGGTTTGTGAATCAAATTAGTGGGATATCGACGTGTTTTGCATTTGCTCCAATAAGTCCATTGACGACATTATCGCAGCGCAAATCGATATGCCTTTGCCATTTATGGAAATGCTGAAATGTTATACATCCTGCTTGGAGGGTTGTGGCTCATGTATTTCGATTATTCGCGAACGTATTGAAGATAAAAATTTGTTTATTGAAGAAGATTGCTGAACGGAAGGCCAATGCTTTTTCCCACTTTGTTTGACAGTCTCGAACGCGCTCGATGGAATATGCATACGGATATTCCATGGGAACAATTCGATAGCAGTTGTATCAGCGAACGGCAGTTACATGGAATAAAGATGAACTCCATTCTCGAATGGTCTTCTATGCCAACTGCAGAAATGTTCTTGCGCGATAACCAGAATGATATCGATTTCTCGGCTTTTATCTCGATATGGTTTTTCGAAGAACAAAAGCACAGCCTTGCCCTTTTGGAATATCTGCGCCGTTTTGCACCAGAATTCCTGCCAACAGAGGCCGAACTAGGTGCAGTGCGGTTCACCTTCGACCCAGCCCCTGCTTTGGATAGCCTAGCACTACACTTCTGCGGTGAGGTTCGCCTGAACAATTGGTATCGCTGTGCCAGGGAGTATCACAGTGAACCGGTTATTAGAGCGATTTACCAATTGCTGGCAAACGATGAAGCGCGTCATGCTCGCTCTTATTTCAAATATATGCAGCGTGCAATGAAGCGTCACGGCGAGCAGGCCAAGATGTCGTTCTCAAAAATTGGAGTGCTCATGACTAACCCGCGTATGAATCGCGCGATGCACCCGACAAATTTGCACGTAAACAAGTCGCTTTTCCCAAGTGATACGGTTAATAGTCGTTTACCGGATCCAGGTTGGTTGACGCGCTGGCTGGATGAAGAAATCCATTTCGATGAGAAATGGGAAACGAAAATTGAGCGTGGCATATTGCAAAATTTATCAGCATTGTTCGGTGAGCAGTTAGATAGTGCACGCGCGCTGCGACAGTTTCAGAAGTCACTGACTGTTCTGTAAATATCAGATTAATTAATGCTCCAAGGCTAAATTATGGCATCTCAAGCGGATATCGCTTACCACTACGATGTAGACAATGATTTCTATGGTCTTTTTCTTGACCGGCCCCACCGCGCTTACAGCTGTGCCGTTTGGGAAGGGGCTTCGTCGCTTGAAGAGGCTCAGCACAACAAACTAACTCGGCTAAGTCGCTTTGCGGGTATCGAAGCCGGACAATCGGTCCTCGATATTGGCTGCGGCTGGGGGGGGATGTTGGAATATGTCCTCAATTACGCCGGCGCCGCTACAGCCACAGGGGTGACACTTAGTAAAGACCAATACAGCTTTGTGAATGAACTACATAACCCACAGATTAGTATTGTTCTCAATTCTTGGAGAAATTACGTCCCAAACAATAGATTCGATGCACTTGTATCTATTGGAGCATTTGAGCATTTTGCTTCGTTGGATGATCGCTCAGTTGGGCAGCACCGTCGAGTTTACGCTGATTTTTTCAAGTGGTGCCGAGCTGTGTCTACCAACCAAGCCAAGCTTGGCTTACAAACTATCGTAACGGCCCGCTCACCAGAAAGCCTGCAGGAGGTTCGTGACACTCGTTACCTCCTGGAGCATGTATTTCCCGGCTCTGCATTGCCTAGTGTCAGTGACATACAAGCAGGGATTCAAGATCAGTACGAGATTGCTGAAACCCGCTTTATTGGTCTGGATTACGCGCATACGCTAGTCCATTGGCGATCACGGCTAAATCAGTACCAAACCGAAATTGTGAGTCGCTATGGCGCAGCACTATATGAGCACTACGATCATTATTTCCTCGCCGCTGAGCGCAGTTTTCGCGCAGGGATCGTCAGCCTGGCACAGCTCAGTCTGAGACCAGTTCGGCCAGCGTTCACGTTCCACAGATGAACGTCAATATGCATGCGTCTTCGCCGCCTAGTGTGACATCGGAACAAGTCTTTAGGCCCATGCCCTATGAAGTTGATTTTACAGGCTTTCTCAGCAATACGGTCGCGCCTCGTTGGATGGAGATCTTGCGTGTTAGCTTGATGGATCGACATTTTCCAAATGTCGATAATGAGATACCGGAACATTTATCAGTCATTGCAGAGACGCAAATCAAGTACCTGAAACCGGCGCGCTACAACGATGTAATCCGCGGTAGGGCTTGGCTCGAATCAGTTTCTTATTCGCGCTGGGTTATTGCTTTCAGGTTTGATTTCCATGGCGATGGTTTGGCCATGTTGCAGGGCAGGCAGGTGGGGGTTTTCATTCATCCACAAACCCTAATGCCTGTCCCTATTCCCGCTGCCATTCGCCAGTCGCTGTCTCATTGTGAGCCTACGTGAAAGGACCGACCAAATATGTCTACCAACGCCATTCTCGAAAAAGTACAACATATCATTGCAGAATCGCTTGATCTTGAGCCTTCCAAAATATTATCCGGGCAATCGTTTCGGCGCGATTTGGGCGCTGATTCGCTCGATAGTGTTGAGATTGTCATGGCCATAGAAGAGAGATTCGGTGTGGAATTCGACGAAGAAACCGTCGCGAAGGTTGATACTGTTGCTGATTTGGTTGGGCATATAGAAGCGACGTTAGCGCGAAAATGTGAAACTCCCGCATGAGGTATTCGCGCTATGCAGACATCAGGGGTCCAGCAAGCGGAGCGTTTGTCCGTAGTTAAATTTCGCGTATGGCTAGTGCACTTGGCTTCATTGGCAATTTTTGTAGTCCCGTTCACATGGACTTTACTTGCCGTGGCTGTTGCGAGTTTCTTCGTCCGCGTTTTTGCCTGGGAGGCGGGTTCGCATCGCTATTTCTCCCACCGCGCCTTCAAAACCTCGCGCCTTTTTCAACTACTTCTCGCTGTGCTTGCCGCCGCCAGTGCACAGCGCGGGCCGATCTGGTGGGCCACTCATCACCGAGAACATCATCGGTATACAGATCAGCCTGGCGACCCGCATTCACCAGTACAGCGTGGTTTCTGGTATGCGCACATCGGCTGGGTACTTGACCAAGACAAACTCAATACCGACCTGGACGCCGCCAAGGATCTCGCACGTTTCCCAGAGCTGGTGTGGGTCAATCAGTACCATTATCTGTTTCCTTATTTATTACTTACCGGCATCTTTATGTTAGGCGAATACACCACAGCTTTCGGTCACGCAAGCTTGGGATGGAGTGCCATGGTCTGGGTATTCTTCTTGCCAACACTGTTGTCGCTTCACGCAACCTTCGTGGTGAACACTCTGACACATGCGCGCAGGCCCGGTTGGAGTAACAATCGTCGTTTCGAGACGAGCGACACAAGTACCAATTCTTGGTTGCTTGCTGTACCGACCATGGGCGCGTCTTGGCATAATAATCATCACCGCTACATGAATTCAGCACGGGCCGGCTTCTATTGGTGGGAGTTGGATCTAACATATTACGTCCTCAGGCTGCTAGCACTCCTTGGAGTTGTGTGGGACTTGCATGCTGTTCCTGCCAAGGTTCTCGAAGAGGGTAAGCGTGTCAGAACTGCGGCCAATGTGTCGGAGAAACAGAGATGAACGCGAGTTTACAATCCCCTCACGGTAGCTCCATCCAGCGTGGAGAGAGCTTAGGCATTATGAAGCTACGCGTACTTCTTGTTCATGTAGGCGCTATTGCAGCTTTTTTCCAGCCGCTCACATGGCCCATAGCCATCGTTGCGGTGTTTGGCTATGTTTTACGAGTTGGTGGACTGGTTGTTGGCTATCATCGGCTCTTTGCACATCGAGCATTTTTGGCTGGCCGCCTGACCCAGTTCATCTTGGCCTGGCTAGGAGCTGCAGGAGGGTTCCGCGGTCCTCTGTGGTGGGCTTCGGTGCATCGCCAACATCACAGATACTCAGATAATCCTGGCGATCCGCATTCGCCTTTGGTTGGTGGCCGTTGGCACGCACACCTCGGATTCATTTTCGAGCAACAGCATACAAATCTAGCGGTTGTTGAAGATCTGGCTTGCTATCCAGAACTACTTTGGCTCAATAAATACCATTATTTAGCGCCATATTCCTTTATGGCAGCATTATTCGCCATTGGTCAGTGGACACCTTGGCTAGGAGCTACCGGCCTCGGCTTGGCCGCCATTACATGGGGCTTCTTCCTGCCCACATTGCTTGGCATTCATGCGATCGCGGCACTTAATTCGGTAACACATGGTGTTCGACCTAACCGCTGGTCAAACAAGCAAAGCTTCGAGACTCAGGATTCCACGACAAATTGCTGGTGGCTCGCCTTACCTACCTTGGGCGAGTCGTGGCACAACAACCATCATAAGTATCCATTCTCGGCCCGCTGCGGTTTGCATTGGATAGAGTTGGACATTGCTTACTACATCATTTGGTTGCTTGCCAAGCTGCACCTTGTCCACCGCGTACGTGTGGCGTCGAGATAAGTTCCTGATTAACAATACCCATTGGAATGATCAACGAAAATTCTTTAAGTAAAAGCCATCTTTCGATCCGGCTGCATATTTTCCTGCTACGAGGTCTATTTCAGCTTCTCGAGAGGATTAGCCCGTGGCTAGCATCCCGCCTGGCACTCAAGGTTTTCCTTACTCCGCCGCGGACCAAGGCCAGCCGGTTGGAAAATAAATTTGAACAACAAGGGGCGTCGGAATATGTGTGCTTAGGCAACAAACAGCTGCGGATACTCCGGCATGGTTCAGGCGGAAGGACTGTCCTATTAGTACACGGCTGGGGGAGCCGTGCGACGCACTTGGGCGGATATGCCAGTGCGCTGATGCAGGCTGGCTACTGTGTATACAGTTTGGATGGGCCGGCACATGGGGAATCCACCGGAGTTGCTACCGACATGATGGAATTTTCCGAGACTATTGCGTTAATAGTGGATCACTTGCACGGAATCGATGCAGTTGTCGGCCACTCCTTTGGGGCGGCATGTACATTACTAGCGATTGACCGTTTTGGCATGAAAGTAAAGCAACTAGTATTGATTAGTTGTTTTGCAGACGCCATATTCATCACTGAGATTTTTGCGCGTTTCTTTCGTATTGGACAATCGGTGATCCGTGATATGCGTGCTTTGCTTGAACGCCGCTATCAGGATGCTTGGCAATGGGAGAATATTGCTCCGAGGCTCCTAATCCGAAATTTAGACAATCCGATCTTGCTAATCCATGACCTGTATGACGACGAAGTACCGTTCGTACATGCTCAAACGTTACATTCAAGCAATGCCAAGACGCAATTATTCTCCACTCGGATGCAAGGACATCGTAAAATTCTTCGTGACAAGAAAGGAATCAATGCAGCAGTAGCGTTCTTGAGTGAAACTGCGCCAAATCCTTGACCCAAGCCGGCTGATTTACCCCCAATTTATTGTTGGCTAAATAATGCTTGCTCTATATAAAATAATTTTTGGCCCCATGTTATTGCTACAAGCACTTTGGTTGAGGCGAACTGCATTGCGTTTGCCCGAAGCTGCTGGCCCACGTAGCGGTTTGGAGGGCGCATTGGGGACTTCGTCAAGGCCTCTGCGCATTCTCATTGTTGGTGATTCGTCGGCCGCTGGTGTGGGGGTGGACGAGCAGGCCCAAGCATTGGCTCAGCCTGTTGCGCAGCTAGTAGCGGACAAAATAGGGCGGCCAGTGGCTTGGCAACTAGTGGCGAAATCTGGCATTAATACTAAAGAAGCGATTGAACTGCTTTTGAACAGCGAGCTTGAACCGGCTGATTTTTTGGTGACAGCAGTGGGCACGAATGACGTGACCTCCCAGCGTGCACCAACCCAGTTCCTGCAGGATTATGCCTATTTGGTCAAGAGCCTGCGCCAGCAAACCGGCGCACTCGGACTTGTGGCAACTGGGCTGCCACCATTGCGTATTCTGCCAGCAGCGCCGCATCCTCTACGTTGGTATCTGGGTCGTTATGCTGCTCGACTGGACCGCATACTCAAAAACTGGATCGATCAGGACAGCATGGCACGCTACGTTTCGCTGGACTGGGCAGCCAAACCACTCGAAATGGCACGCGACCGTTTCCACCCCGGGCTCGGGCAGTATCGTCATTGGGCCGAGCTAGTGGCAGAGCAAATCTTGGATCTACAGAGTCGGATATCTATTCACCCTGCTGAATAGAGTTATTCATTCAACCCAAAACAAAATCTTAGATGAGATTAATTGACAGCATTTGAGAAAATTGAAAACAATTGAATTTACGCAACCGATTTACACGTTTCACATCGACTCCGGCCAGCATGTCAGCAATATTGTTTATATTGGTTGGATGGAAATCGGGCGTTTGAAGTTATTGGAGGCCGCTGGCCTCCCGGCTCATCGCATCAAAGAGCAAGGTTTCATACCCGTGCTAACCCGAACCGAGGTTAACTACAAAAAACCATTGGTACTCGGGGATGATGTTAAGGTTGTTCTCTGGATTTCCGAGCTAAAGCGCATCTCAGCAACTATGATTTTTCATTTCTTTAATCAGCGAAACGAGCTGATTGCTGATGGCGTGCAAACCGCACTTTTTATCAACATAGACAATCAACGCCCCTACAAACTTCCCATAGAAGACCGGGCTCGCTTTGAACCCTATGTTAACGAAGGGCTCTCTAATCCACCGGTGGGTCATTAGTGACCTGCCTCCTTCCAGCCGTACCAACTTAAAGTAGAGAAGTCCGTCAAACCATGGAGAATGACGGACATGAAGAAGAGCAGATTCACCGAAGAGCAGATCATCGGCCTCCTGAAGAAGGCTGAGGCCGGCATGCCAATCAAGGAGCTGTGCCGTAAAGGAGGCTTCAGCGACGTCACCTTCTACAAGTGGCGGGCCAAATTCGGCGGCATGGATGTGCCTGACTCCAAGCAGCTGAAGGAACTAGATAGCGAGAACGCCAAGCTCAAGAAGCTGCTGGCCGAAGCACATCTGGACATGCACGCCCTGAAGAGTGTGCTCGGGGTAAAGCGCTAGCCGTGTATCCACGAACATCAGAGAAACGCGATCATGAAAGATCTCCACGTCCTTCCAAACGATCTGCCCGTCCCGATAGATGACGGAGCCTGTGTTCATTTAGAGGGAAAAAAACTCCCTGCGATCACACTGGCGAGCACATCTGACCGAAAGGTCGATCTCGGGTCAGAGGTGGGGCGAATCGTTATCTACTTTTATCCCATGACCGGAAGGCCAGACGCACCGCCAATGGTTGGTTGGAACGAGATTCCAGGAGCACGAGGTTGCACGCCCCAGGCTTGTGCGTTCCGCGACCACTATTCCGAGCTGCGCGACCTCGGAGCAGCAGTGTATGGCGTAAGCGCGCAGTCACCGGCAGATCAGAAAGAAGCCGTACAACGCCTACACTTGCCCTTCGAAATGCTCAGTGATGCTTCCTTCGAACTGACAACGCAACTGAACCTTCCAACATTCGAATACGATTCCTTACGCCTTATCAAGAGGCTGACACTAGTAGTCGAGAGCGGTGTGATAAGGAAGGTTTTCTACCCGGTGTTTCCGCCAAACAAGAACGCGGCCGATGTCATAGCGTGGATTCACGCGAATCGGCCTAACGACACAATCAACGCGGACGCGCTATGAACGATCTCCACAACATTAACGAACCGAAAGCCATTCCGTCTATCTGGTCCGACACCCGTGCTGCCGGTTTTACTATGGCGTCCGAGCCGCTTACCTGTTCACTGCTACGGACCCTGGCGGCATCAAAGCCCTCATCACGGTTTCTTGAGCTTGGCTCGGGTACGGGTTTATCAACCGCCTGGCTGCTTGACGGCATGGACGCTGAGTCGCATCTAACCACTGTCGACAACGACGAATCGCTGCTGTCCATTCTCCAGGCCAATCTGGGCGCAGACCCACGACTGAAAGTTGTCTGCTCCGACGGCGATGATTATTTGCGCGCTCTCCGTGGAGAGCACTTCGACTTCATCTTTGCCGACACCTGGACAGGCAAGTATCGCTTGCTTCATGACGCACTCGAATTACTGAACCCGGGTGGTCTGTATGTCATCGATGACATGCTTTCGCAGCCCAACTGGCCGGAAGGTCACGCAGAAAAGGTGGCAGACCTTGTCGCCACACTAGAGCAAATGGAGGGCTTTCGTGTCACAAAACTATCCTGGGCCAGTGGTGTCATTCTTGCCACCAAGCTCTAGTAGTGACCTGCGTGAAAAGCCGCGCAGGCCGCTCACTTCTACGTTGGGCGCCATAGGAGAACCATCATGCACATTCGCATTGCCTCAACCGATGGAGAAATTGCAGCTTGCTATCCAGTCATGTGGGAGCTTCGCCCTCATATTAGAGAAGAACAATTTCTCTCTCGGGTACGGAGTCAAGAAAGTACGGGCTATCGGCTCGCCTATGTGCAAGAACAAGATGGCGTGGTCGCCGTTGCCGGATTTCGAGTCGGTGAAAGTTTGGCGTGGGGTAATTTTCTGTACGTCGATGACCTTGTTACCCATTCCGGTCATCGTTCAAAAGGCTATGGTGCCAAGTTACTTTCTTGGCTCAAAGAACAGGCGGCAATACGGGGTTGTGAGGAAATACACCTAGATTCACGAGCCCAAAGAAAGGATGCACACCGGTTCTATGAGCGTGAGGGCATGTCACTTGCAGGTTTCCACTTCGTCGAAAACGTTGCGCCCAACAAGGCGCCCCTGAGCTTGCACGTTGACGTATGAACCAAGACGCCGTGTGTATCTATCTGGTCGCTGCAATGGCAACCAACCGAGTTATCGGCAATGGCCCCAATATTCCGTGGAAGATCCCTGGCGAGCAAACAATCTTTCGAAGGCTCACCGAAGGGAAAGTCGTTGCCATGGGGCGAAAGACCTTTGAATCAATCGGCAAGCCCTTACCAAACCGACACACCATAGTGATTTCGCGTCAAACAAACTACCGTGCTGCAGGCTGTTCCGTCGCTTCCAACCTTTCGGAGGCACTATCACTGGCCGCCGCCTTTGGTAACGAGCTGTACGTGGCAGGCGGAGCCGAAATATACTCACTCGCACTGCCGCACGCTCACGGCGTCTTTCTTTCAGAGGTACATCAAACCTTCGACGGTGATGCCTTCTTTCCACAGCTTGATGAGAAAGAATTTGAGGCCATCTCGTCTAGCACAGTTCAAGCTTCAATTCCGTACACCCACACAGTTTATGTGCGCCGAAACGTCACGCGAAAATGCCTGTCTCTTTATTAAAAAACGTCCGGACCCATGGGTCTCTATATTAACTGTTAGCCCCTATGAATATCCTCCCCGCCACCGCCGAACATGCTGATGCAATCGCAGACTTGCACGCTTCGAGCTGGAGTATCACATACAACGACGTGCTCAGCCAAGATTACCTACAGAACATTGTTCCTTCTGAGCGTCTGTCGGTGTGGCGAGAGCGATTAATGAATCCGAGAAAAAATCAATTCGTTTTAGTTGCGGAAGACAATGGTTTTGTTATCGGATTCGCCTGCGTGTTTGTTATGGAACACTTGGAGTGGGGTTCGTATCTTGAAAACCTTCATGTCCGGCAATCACACCATGGCCGCGGCATTGGTGCCAAGCTGCTTATAGAGGTTGCCACCATATGCGAACAAAAGTGCGCGGGTAAGGGGTTGTATTTGTCGGTTAACCAAGCCAATCAAAACGCACAGAAATTCTATTTGAAATTGGGCGCAGAAAACGCGCAGGTTTCCGTATGGGACGCGCCCGATGGTAGTCATGTGCCAACCTTTCGGTTTGCATGGAAGACCGTCTCTGCTCTTGCAGAACGGGGGCTAACCCATCGTATATGGACCCCCCAATAGCAAGAAACCCGATCGATAGTTGTGGCTGGTTTGAATTGCGTGCAGTCGTATATCCGGCATCTTGGGTGGGTTCTGTGTGACCCTTGCCGACATGGAATCTGCTCACGGCGCGCCAATCGCTACAAGCGGCAGCTTGGGTGCCGGCAGTGTTACCGGCGTCAGTCCGTGATGAGGCAATCGTTTGAGCCATGATGGACGATCAGTCTCTTCGCAAACACAGAGTGGTGATTTCCTCGACCAGCAGTTTCATCGCGCCGCGGATCAACTCGGGAATGCTGGATGCCGGGTCGGCCAGGACGCGGGCGATGGCTTCGACGCCGGTGCGCGAGCCCTGCGGAATGATCAGGCCGAATTCCCGGCAGAAGCCGCGCAGCGCGTTGATGCGGCTGGTGCGGGTGGACATCCATAGCGAGCGGGTGCGGTGCATGCCCTGCAGGGCATGCTACTCGACCGACTTGATCCGTACGGGCACGATGTCGGAGGCGCGCAGCGCTTCGAGCAGGACCGCCGCGTCGGCGGCATCGGTCTTGTTGCGTTTGACATAGGCCCGGACGTACTTGGCGGGCAGCAGTTTCACATCGATGTCCAGGCCGGACAGATAACGCGCCCAGTGATGGGCGGAGCCGCAGGCTTCCATGACGACGAGAGAGGCGTCGCGATTGTGGAACCAGCGTTCGAACTGGCTGCGGGTGAGGCGGTGGGTTTCGATGACTTTCCAGGAAGCATCGGCAACGGCCAGCTGGAAAACGGACTTGGCAAGGTCAACGGCTACGGTAGTAGACTTCATGTCGGACTCCTTTCGTTGAGGACATCCGATCCCCATCCCCATGAAGACCAGTGACGCCAACTATGGCAACAAAAAGCGAGGGGAGTCCATCCCATCATTCAAGTGGGACGCGCTAAAGCGCGCCCCTTAATTCAAACGTTGGGCCCATAAAACCCGTGACTCGAAAACTAACCGACATCTTTCATCCCGGCGAGCTCGATGCCCAAAGTCGGTACAATTTGCGCACGGCTTGGTCAGACCGGGCGATTGCGGCTGTCGAACACATGTACAAACAAGCCATTGATGATGAAACCGCCTTCTTTGTCGAGGGTCGGCAATTCTTCTTCATCGCAACCGCCGATAGCAATGGCAACTGCGATTGCAGCTTCCGGGGTTCAGAGCAAGATGAAACAGGTAAACAACAACTGGCCGTGTTCGTGGAGAATCCAAAAGTTGTCGTGTTTCCGGACTACAGCGGAAACAAAATGTACAACTCCTTGGGAAACATCCTTGTGAACCCTCACATAGGAATGTTGTTTCTGGATTTTCCAACGGCTTCACGGTTGCGCATCAACGGCGTGGCGGAGATCATTGAAGACCCGAACACCTATAAACATAAGTGGTCTACCGCAAAGCGGTATGTTCGGGTTACGGTGGAGCAAGTATTCTGGAATTGCTCAAAACGGATACCAAAATCGCCATGAGTCAGTATTTTCGGCACTCGTGGCCCAACAACGCCATCAGCTCGGACGGTGCAAAGCGGCGCGCCGTCGTCGCCCCGCTTTTCACCGTCGGTTATGGCGAACGTTGGGCGCCAGAACCAAAAACCCCATGAGCATTCACATTGCCAGAACTGATACCGAGATTGCTGCTTGCTATCCGGTCATGCGAGAGCTTCGCCCACACGTTGCGGAGGAACAATTTCTTTCCCGGGTCCGAAGTCAGGAAAGTACGGGCTATCGGCTTGCTTATTTGCTAGGAGCAAATGGTGTGGTTGCCGTCGCCGGATTTCGAGTTGGTGAAAATCTGGCTTGGGGGCGTTTCCTGTATGTCGATGACCTTGTAACTCTTTCCGGGTATCGTTCAATGGGCTATGGTGCCCTGTTGCTTTCCTGGCTTAAAGAGAAGGCTGGGGAGGAGGGTTGCGAGCAAATGCACCTTGATTCAGGAATACAAAGAAAAGAGGCACACCGATTCTATGAGCGTGAAGGCATGATCATGGCAAGCCTTCACTTCGTCGAAAAAATAGCGCCCAACAAGGCGCTCCAGCCGATGCCAAAAAGCGGCGCGGCTGAGCTTTAACGTTGATCCGCGATCGACCTGTCAAAAACCCGTAGCGGACGTATTCGCCGCGCTGGGCGTAAGACCGCTTCGGCCGGACAAGAGACGGTCTGGTCCAAGCCCTTGTATTAGCGGACCCTCCAGCGTATCGTTAAATTTATTTAAATATATCGAATAATTTAACGATTAAAAATGAGGCCGCATTGTCGAAGAATTCGATCATTCTGACGAGCGGCGCCGTACGAGCCCTGGTTTCTCACCCTCTTTCCAAGTCCGAGGGCATGGCTCTATGGTTGCTTGCGGCGAACATGCCGGCGTCCGGCATGCTGGTATACCGACCACACTCCGCGAACTTTAGAAGATGCTCATGTATTGATGACGCTTCATACCCAAGTAGCCGAAGCGCTTGATACTTGGGGCAGACAAGCCGCCAAGTCAAAAAATCTTCAAACGAGCCACATTCGCGCGCCATCGAGTAGAAAGTGCCAAGCGCTGGTTTGCCATATGGATGAGGCTTGGTCCACGCATTGCGTTTTGACGCGCCAGCGAAGAGCGCGAGCCAACGCTGCCTATGGGTCTGTGCAAATATCTCGTTAAGTGCGCGATGGGCGACGATCATCTTATTATCGTATGCTTGCGATTCGGAGTTTTGTTGGTAGGGGGCAACGGTGGGTCACCTGGGTCCCCAAATTGATTCCGGCCCGAGCGATGAAGGAGGCGAGAGGTCTTGAGGCTCATCGCGACGTTACTTTCAGAGGCCGGTCAAAATCACCGGCCTTGCGCGGCTTTTCGCGCAAAGTCCGGTGGGATTGCAAGGTTGGGTGTCATGGCTAACACTCTTTTCAGCTGCCACAATTCGATCTGCATCATAGGGGCCGCTGCAACCCAAAGCAGTGCAATCTTTCAATTCTATTTTTCTAGGCGGTCATTCCAATGACCGCGGCTACCCCATCTTCTTCGCCAAATCCTCTGCCCGCAGGTGGGTGTAGCGCTTGAGCATCTGAAGGGTCTTGTGGCCAGTGATGCTGGCAACCTCCATGCTGTCGAACACGCCTTTCTCGAACAGGCGTGAGGTGGCTTCGTGGCGCAAGTCATGGAAGCGCAGATCCGACAGAAAACCGTCTGCATGCTGGTCTAAATCCACCAGGCTGTATTCCGAGGGGATCCGGTGCCACTTTCCCTTATCCTTCAGGTGTTGAACTTGCGCGCGGGTTTTCGCTCTCGTCCATGACTTGTTGAACGAGTCGGCAGCTTTCCACCAATAGAACACGCGCCCATCAATCGAGCGGGGAAGGGCTTTCATCCCCTCCAGGACTTCTATCGCAGCACTGGACAGCGGAACGGCACGGAATGCATCATTGTTTTTGGTGCCGCGTTCGTTGATCCCGCGAACAATCATTACTCGCTTTTTCAGATCAACATCAACCCACTTAACGGACAGTAGTTCGCCTAGTCGTGCGGCGGTTTCAATCGCAAACCGAATGAGCGCCTGCATGTGCGGCCCGCATTTGGCTAGCAGTCGTTCGAGTTCATCGCCTTCAAGTCTGCGCTCTCGCGCCTTCCCCGGCGCCGGCCGGCTGACCAGCTTGCAGGGGTTGGCCTGAATGACTACCCCCCATTCTCGTGCGCCTAAATCGAGCAGGCGCGACAGCAGATTGATTTCCTTGCGGATGGTCGAGGCGGACAGCCCGGCCTTGATGCGGCCATCCCGGAACGTTGCAACCAGGGGCGGCGTGATGGCGGCAACTGCATATTGGCCTAAAGCGTCATCCAGGACGCCGAGCGCATGGCCAAAGTGTTTGCCGCGCTTCGACGGCAACACCTCGACCCGGTAGCGCTCAATCAAGTCGTGGACGGTTGTTCTTTCGCTTTCCTGCCGGGGAATGAAAGTTCCGGTTGCCATCTCTCTTTCGATTGCTGTCGCCCAGGCTTCCGCGTCCTTCCGGTGAGTGAAGGTTTTGGTTTGGGTGGGGAATCCTTTCTTGCGAATCTGGACGTGCCACTGGTATTCACCCTTCTTGCGGAATGTCGCCACAGTCCCCCCCCCCGTGCTGTGCCAGAATTGTGCCAGTATATCCATACCAAAATGTTACATCAAGCTATATCGTTATTTCAGCTTGATTTATTACCGCCTTGTAAGCGGTAGGTCGTCAGTTCGAATCCGACAAGCGGCACCACATGACACGTTAAAAGACCCGCCGAGCGCGGGTCTTTTGACGTGTACCGAGATGGCTCGACATACCCTATTCGATTCCCAGCCGTTCGAGCCGGTAGCGCAGGCTGCGGAAGGTGACGCCGAGCAGGCGGGCAGCGGCAGTCTTGTTGTAGCGCGTCTGTTCCAGTGCTTCGAGGATGGCGGTGCGTTCCATCTGGTCGAGATAGTCCTGCAGAGGATATTTGCTGCCGGGCGCGGCGCCGGCAGCTGGCAGGGCAGGCACCAGGTTGAGGTCGGCGGCGTTGATATGCCGACCTTCGCATAGCGCCAGCGCCCGCTCCAGCGTGTTTTCCAGCTCACGCACATTGCCGGGGAAAGCATAGGCGCAGAGCGCCTTTTCCGCATCGCGATCCAGTTCGACGTCGGCTCCCCCCAGTTTGTCGAGCAGAAAACGCGCCATTTCCGGGATATCCTTGGCGCGGTCGCGCAAGCTCGGCATGACGAGATCGATCACATTCAACCGGTAATACAGATCCTGGCGAAAGCGGCCCGTTTCCACGAGCGCGGATAAATCCTGGTGCGTGGCACTCACGATGCGTACATCAATGGGCTCTTCGGCCGTGGCGCCGACCTTGCGTACCTTTTTTTCCTGCAGCACGCGCAACAGCTTCACCTGCATCGACAACGGCAGGTCGGCCACCTCGTCGAGAAACAGGGTGCCGCCGTTGGCTGCCTGAAAGAAACCGTCACGGTCGGCGTCGGCTCCCGTGAACGCGCCTTTTCGATAGCCGAAAAATTCGCTTTCCATCAGCGTTTCGGGAATTGCGCCGCAGTTGACTGCAACGAAGGACTTGCCGGAGCGGTTGCCGAGACGATGGATCAGGCGTGCCGCGAGTTCCTTGCCGCTGCCCGATTCACCCGCAATATGTACTGGCGCCTGGGTCCGTGCGAGTTTGGCAATGCGTGCACGGATGTCCTGCATGACGGACGATTGACCGATCAGCTCGCGCGTTGGGTCATCAACCTGCGCGGATTCGGGAATCGTCAGCGCGGATTTGACCAGCGTACGGAGCTGGTCGAGCGCCACCGGTTTGGCCAGATAATCGAATGCGCCCGCTTTCAGCGCGGCGACGGCGTTGCCAGCATTGCCGTAGGCAGTGATGACGGCCACCGGAACCGGCAAGGCCAGTGCGCTGGCACAGGCAATCACGTCCAGCCCTTCGCCGTCGGTCAGTCGCATATCGGTCAGGCAGAGATCGTAATGTGTCTGCCGCAGCCGGGCCTGCGCCTCGGCGACGCTGACAGCGCGGTCGGTTTCCAGTCCCATCTTGACCAGGGTCAGCTCCATCAGATCGAGCAGATCGGGTTCGTCGTCAACCAGCAGGATGCGCGGGGAGGTCGCCATGGTCACTCGCCTCCGCGCAGGACGAGGCGAAAACGCGCGCCGTCACTGCCGGGAACATAGCTCAGCACCGCATGGTTGGCTTCGGCCAGTTCGCGCGCCAGGAACAGGCCCAATCCGGTCCCCTGCGCATCCGTGGTGAAGAAAGGCTCGAAAAGCTTGTCCTGGTGTTCCGGAGCGACTCCTGGTCCGTCATCCACGATCTCGAGCTGCATGTTGCTGCCCTGCATCTGTGCGTTGATGCGAATGCTGCCTGCCTGCTTGCGGCTGAAACGCCAGGCGTTGCGCATGAGATTCCACACGATCTGGCGTAGATGGTCGGGGTCGAACTGGAAATGCAGGCTGTCGGGCATGTCGACTATGACGGCGTCTGCTGGGATTTCTTCAGTCTGACGCAGTTCGTCGACCAATAGGCCAAGCGCCGCAGTGTCGAAGCCGGCCGGGTGAAGCCGGTCGCGCCGGTTGAGCGTCAGCACTTCTTCCACCAGACGATCGAGCCGGCGTGCATTGTTCTCGATGATCCCGGTCAAACGGATCTGGGTGGTATCGTGCGTTTCCTCGCTCAACAGTTGCGCGGCATGGCTGATGGCCGACAGCGGGTTGCGGATCTCGTGCGCGATGTTGGCGGTGAGCCGGCCCAGCGCAGCCAGCTTGAGCCGCTGGGCGGCCTGTTCGGCCTGGCTTTGATCTTCCAGCACCAGCACGCGGCTGTCGTCCGGTATTGCCAGCGGGATGCAGCGCACCCGCAACTGCGCGGCCGCGGTGTGCAGGGTCAGCGTTGTGCCGGGCTGCATCTGCTGCGACATACGCGCCAGTTCGGGCGAGCAGTCTTCCAGACGGGTGACGCCCGGGATCACTGCTGCCGGGATGCCGAGCAGTGCCAATGCGCGCGGACTGGCGTGTCGCACGATACCGTCGCCGCGTATGGCCAATAGCCCGTCAGGCGAGTTTTCAATGGCCAGGGCATTGATGCGGTTCAGCAGAGCCAGTTCGCTCGCCTGCTGTTGCGCCAGTCTTTCCGAACGTAGCGCGCGCAGGGTCAGTGCATGCGCCAGCAAGCCGATCGCGAAATATCCTGCGCATAGCAAACCGACCTGGAAAAAACTGTCCATCCCCTGGTTGCCACCCAGAATGCTGAAGCCATGCTGGAGCAGAACGGCGATCGATGCCATGGCGGCATAGAGCAGGGTCAGGCGTCCGCTCCCGACCAGGCCGCCGGAAGCGATGGAAATCGCCAGCAACAAACCCAATCCGCCGGCCAATTGCTCGCTGGTCGACATCATCAGCATGAACAGCACGATATCGGCCGTGATGTGGGCGGTGAGCTGGATCTGGAATCCCGGCCAGCGTGCGCGGATACCCAGCACGAACAATGCCGCGATCATCAGATAGGCGAAGGCATAGCTCTGAAAGCGCCCGTTTGCACTCTGGCGGAACAGATCCGACGTGCTGAACAACAGGCCGCTGAACACCAGTGCGGCGGCCAGCGTCAGGCGATACAAATTGAAGTAATCGAGACTGCGCCAATGGGACGCGAAATAGCCCGGCGTGGTCGGGCGCGGCATCGACGTTGCCGCTGCGTTCATTTCTTGCCGAGTTGCCGGTGTTCGGGTGTGCAGAAGAAATCGCCGCCGGAATAAATGGCCTCGCTGCGCGGCAGGTTCACGCCACAATGCGCGCACTTCACCATGTCTTCGACGGTTTTTTCGCGCGTGGATGAGGGCGGCTGGCCGAGCGAGCGCTGGTAGGCACGAAACAAAGCCAGCACGATGAAACCAATCGCGATCAGCAACAGAATCTTGAACACATCCTCTCCCTCGAAATGGCGTTCAGCATAGCACGGCGGCGCCACGGTACGTTTCGGGAAAAGGCTGCGATGGGCGGCGGGCGGCATTGTCAGCCATGTGGGAATGCGCTTGCGATAAAGCGGTTCGGCATAACGTTGGCCCAAGGACACGCCTCAATAAACAGCAGCTAGATAAGTCATCCCTATCGGCAAGCTACGTTGTCGGGGTTTTTTACAATGGGGCTTGCGCCACGGCAGACGAGCCTGCCGCATCCATGAAAAGCGGCACGCAAACAAGGGCGTGGAGTAGTAAATGATCGATGGGCATGCATATTGCTTTGATAGTTCCGGCTAAGCGGATGTTTTTTTGCAGTTTTTTTACCTCCCCACCCGGTATCGGCCCGTTCGGTGGCAGGAGGAGGAAAAGCGGTACGGGCACCCTTAAATGAAACATACACAAAACGTACATAAAAAAAGCGCATTGTTTCGGCTCAGGCTGACGAGCGATAGGGAGATAACCGCAATGTTGAGAATCGAATTGGAGGAAGCATCATGAAATTCATTAAACGCACCGCAGCCGTACTGGCGTTGTCGGCTGCTATGCTGAGCGGGCCAGTGCAGGCCGTTCCGGTCACCGTGGTGGGCACCACAGTCAGCTTTACTTTCGACAGCGCGCTCAGTGGGCTGTTCGGCGTTCCCATGGTGACGGGGGATGCGCTATTTTTCACGCCCACCACCTATAAGGCCCAGTCTTTCAATGGAACCGGGTTTGCTGCGGCCAGCCAGACCTTCAACATCATGGTCAATGCCAATCCTGGTTATCAGGTCTCGGCGGTCAACCTGACCGAAGATGGCGACTACTACAACATCGGCGCAGGCTCCAGCGTGGCCGTCGGTGGCAAACTCTATGTGCGCGATCTGGCGTCGCCACTGACACCTGCCGCCAGCAGCAAAATCAAGTCGTCGCTTCCGCTGACCGACATGACCAGCCTGGCGGATTTCGAGACCACCGACTGGACCTCGCACGCAAACGTCGCGATTCCGGCCGGATGGGGTGGCACAAGCGGCATCGTCAGCGGCGTCAGCGTCACCCTCGAAAACCTCCTGCTGGCCAACAGCCTGTCAGTCGGTGGCGCAGCCTTCATCGAGAAAAAATTTGCGGGCGTGTCCATCGTGACGACGCCCGTACCGGAGCCGCAGGCGTATGCCTTGTTCATCGCCGGCTTGGCGCTGATAGGCTTCATGGGATGGCGCAAGGGCCGCATCGCGATCTGAGCGTTGGCTGTATTGATGCGAAACGGCCTCCTCGTGGGGCCGTTTTTCATGTAAGCAGACCAACGGAGCATGTCGGGTCCCCACTCGGCTATTTCATGGGCAAGAAATCGAGACTATTGTGAGTGTCGGTTTTCTTTACACATTAAATCAAATGAATGAATGGACGGTGGATTCCAGATAAAAAACATCGGGTAAACAGTATGGTACGAAGCTTTCATGAGCATGGTACGTATTTTGCGTAAAGGGCTGGGGGCACAATGGACAACAAATAAAATTGGCCCCCATTCCATTTCGTGTACGCGATGAAATGGCCTTGCAGCTTGATGTTGGAGGAGGAGAGTGTCATGAAGCGCATGCGAGTTATGGCAGTAGCACTATTGGCCGTGTCCGCGATGGGGATACAAACGGCCCAGGCGGCATCTAACTGGGCGGGAACGGCCGATTACACCCAGGCCCCCGGCAGCGGCGGGGATGAGGATGTGGTGGGTCCGTTCGACACCTACGATGCCGGTGCGGGGGTCGTGCTCTTGAAGTCAGCCGGAACGACAGGGTCGGGACCGAGTCTGGTTTCAAATTTCAATGGGTTTTACCAATCCTTCATCACCAACCATGAACTGGCCGGAACGGTGGCGGCAGCGCCCAATCTCAATTCGACCTATGAATTGACCGCGGTGGCCAGCTTTACCGAGAGCGTGACGGCCGCCGGCGCGATCAGCGTCACGGGCGGCAGTTTCGCGATTTATCTGGATACCAATCCGAACCGCAACTTCAATACGGATACGGGATTTACCGATGGCGATGCGATTCTGACCGGCAACATCATCGGCGGGACTGGGGTTGCCAACTCGGGCTTCTCGTTTGGTGCGACCGATATCACGATAGCCATCACGAGTTTCAATGCCGCCGTGTACCAGCCCCCAACGATCACTTCGGGCGGCGGGATCTTCACGCTTCGCATGAACGACCCGCTTGATGCCAGTTTCCTGAACCCGATCACCAGCGTGATGGGCAACAGCGTGGCTTCGGGCGATCTCAAATACGCGGCAGACGGGTACATTGCGCTGGCGGTCCCCGAAGCCAAAACCTATGCCATGATGCTGGCCGGTCTTGCGCTCGTCGGCTTCATGGCCCGACGCAACGCACGCCTGTCTGTTTGATTGCTGCGTTGCTTCTGACTCGCGGCTTCCGCAAGGAAGCCGTTTTCATTGAAGTTTTTTTACGCGCAAGCAGTACGGGAACATATGGTGCGAATGGTCTTGGCAGTTTCAAGTTCCGGCAACATTGGCCCGTTACTTTTGTTGGATAATGCGCCTGCCCCGGCATTAACCGGCGGGCCGACTGAGAATTACACGCTTGTCTGCCGCCAGGAAACACGCATCGACGCGAAGCATTTGGAGTAATGACAAACCATAACCAGTGGCTGTTCCGGCAGCAGCTTTCCGTCGTATCGCTGACCAAGATCCTGCTCGATCCCTTCGTGGCCGTGTTGGTGCTGATCGGCTGCGCGCTCTATTTCGGCGAGACCTTCAATGGGCCTTATCCCATCCTGGCGCTGATCGTCTTTACACTGACCTTTCCCGGAAAATGGCCCGAAGTGACCTTGCGGGCCTTCTGGAATGAAGTGGTCATGCCGTGGTTTTTCCTGTCCGGCCTGATCCTGCTGTTCGGTTATTCCACCGGCTATCTCGATTTCTTCCCGCCCGACCTGGTGATGGCCTGGATGCTCGTCACCCCCATCGCCATGTGGGTGGCGCACCGCGTCGTACGCAAGATCCTGCCGCGCCTGCTGCTGCTGGAAGGCGGCCGCCGCCGCGCGCTCATCGTGGGGGCCGGGCACCTGGGAACTGAACTGCGCGGTCGTTTTGCCAATGACAGTGCGCTGGGGGTCGACGTGGTCGGTTTTTTCGACGACCGCACGCTCGAACGTACCGAACTGACCGACCCGGCCAAACTGCTCGGGCGGCTGGCCGACATCCCCGAATACGTCAACCGCCATGGTATCGACCTGGTCTACATCACCTTGCCGATGGCCTCGCAGCCACGCACGCTGAACCTGCTCGACGCCCTGCGCGACACCACTGCGTCGGTCTATTTCGTGCCGGACATCTTCGTGTCCGACCTGATCCAGGCGCGGGTCGATCATATCCACGGCATGCCCGTGGTGGCGCTCACCGAATCGCCCACGCTGGGCGTCAGCGGCATCGGCAAGCGCATCAGCGACGTCGCCATCGCCAGCCTGATCCTGCTGATGATCTGGCCTATCCTGCTTATCCTGGCCATCGGGGTCAAACTGTCGTCGCCGGGCCCCATCATCTTCAAGCAGCGCCGCTACGGCCTCGACGGCCAGGAAATTCTCGTCTACAAATTCCGCTCCATGCGTGTCTGCGACGATGGCGACACCATCAAGCAGGCCGGCCGCAGCGACCCCCGCATCACCCGCTTCGGATCCTTCATCCGCCGGACGTCCCTGGATGAGCTGCCGCAGTTCATCAACGTCCTGCAGGGCCGCATGAGCGTCGTCGGCCCGCGTCCCCATGCCGTCGCCCACAACGAGCAGTACCGCAAGCTCATCAAGGGCTACATGCTGCGCCACAAGGTCAAGCCCGGCATCACCGGCTGGGCCCAGGTCAACGGCCTGCGCGGCGAAACCGAAACCCTCGACAAGATGCGCGCTCGCGTCCAGTACGACATCGATTACATGCGCAACTGGTCACTGGTGTTCGATCTCATGATCATCGGCAAGACGCTCGCCGTCGTCTGGCGTGATCAGAACGCGTATTAGCGATTAAGGCTGGAAAGCGCACCCGGCGGGCTCGGGTCCGAACATCCATCTGGCTGTGCCGCTCTCATGTTCGGGCTGGTCGGCTTAAGGTCTTTACAAGGTCAACTCACGAATCCCCGATGAGGTCGCGCTTTCAAGGAATGGGTATCTGGCTTGGAAGCGAAGCGGTGTATTGCCTTCTTCAAGAGCATGGGACGATATATCGAGTCTGTCTCCGTCTGTGAAAGTGCACTCGGATCGATTTACACGTAGCGTTTGATTGAAATAGCGCACAAATTTCTTTTATTCATATATCAGAAATACTAATAAATTCGTATTTGTCGATAAATTTTACACATAATGGTTGGCTGTCTGCATTTCATTAATGTGTTGATTTAAAAGTAGAACAATTTATTTTTTCTGATCTGACTGGCCTATTTGTGTCATGTGAAGCACTTTCTTTCATTCTTGATTAAAAAATTTGTCGGAATTTTTTACACGACTGGTTCGAACATACCAAGATGCCTACCAAAAACAACTAAATTCAAATCTTAAATGCTTGATTGTTAAGTCCATAAGTAAATCCAGGCAAAAGCTGGAATGGGCATTGCTAAGTGAGAGTCGCCGCTAAGGGCATTATTCGGTGAAGAAGAGTATTACACCGTGTGGCAGGAGGATGTAGTTGTAGTTCGATCGAAACCTATCTACATGAATGAGGAGATTTATAAGATGAAATTCACAATGACTAAAATTGCTGCTTTGGCTGCGATGGCTTTTGCATCCACTGGCGCACACGCTGTACTGACAAGCACCAACACCCTGTCGATCGGAGGCGATGCAACCACCGTCACCACTTCATTTGGGGGCTATACGGTTGGGACTAACGGCCCTCTGGCAGATTCTTTCTTCACTATGGGGGGTAATCCGAACAAACTAGCGATGGATACGCAGTATGCTTACCTTTACGGTGGTGTCCTGAGTTTGAGCGGTGCGACCCAATCGGCCTTCACCAATTGGACTTACTATGGTGCCCCCGGTATCAATAAAACCACAGGTACTGGCATCAGTATCATTTCGGCTTCCGGTGATACCGCAATTGTGGATATGAGCGGTTGGAAAGTGGATTGGAACCTCAATGTGGCTAATCCTACGCTTAATGTTGATATGGGCAGTGGAGCGTTTGGCACTGGCTTTGTTAGCGGTCAAGGCCAAGTTACCTGTGCTACAGGGTCGGGTTGTGGGCTTGGTAGCGCCTATACTTTGAAATATACCGCTACTGTTCCCGCCAATTCTCCCGCCTTTGCAAATGTCAAGTACTACCTTGAATTGCATGGCACGGTTGGCCAAGCCGCTCTGGTTCCGGAAGCCTCTACCTACGGCATGATGCTGGCCGGTTTGGGCCTGGTGGGCTTCGCTGTGCGCCGTCGCAAGCAAGTCATCTAAGTTTACAAACGCATTACATGCTAATGGACGGCATCCTTTAGGATGCCGTTTTTTCGCTGCTCTGAAGAAAAGAAGTTGTGTCGAATATTGCACTGTATATCGTGCTCCTTAACTAGTGTGGTACTGCAATCACATACATGATGATGATCATGGAAGAATTTAATAAATATCTTGTGGCGGAGGAGTGTATGAAATTCAAGAAACTGGCCATGTATGTGGCAATTGCAGTGGCCGGCATGTCTCAAACGCCTGTTTATGCAACCAACGGCATGCTGTTAACCGGATATGGTTTTCGCTCTCAGGGGATGGGGGGCGTAGGTATCGCCTATGGCCGGGATTCACTTTCGGTAGCCGCCAACCCTGCGAATGCGACTAAATCCGGCATGCGTGGCGATATGGGAGTGGGCATATTTAATGCGGAGCGCCATGTTGCGGTTGGTGCAGACGCTGGTCAGACCAGCCCATTCAACTTTCATGGCAGCGTGGAAAGTGACAACAAATACTTCATCATGCCGGAGATGGGGTTCACGATGCCATTAACAGAGAAGCTATCCGTGGGATTGGCTTTTGTTCCTAATGGTGGCGGGAATACAACCTTTCGCGAGAATTTTTTCTCCTATCAATCCACACCTACGGCCGCACAGTATCCCGCTAGAGATAAGACCTTGGGCGTTGATCTGATGCAATTGGTAGCCCCGATTACAGTCGCCTACAAAGTCAATGAAGATCACTCGATAGGCGCCTCCCTGGTCTTGGCAGCGCAGCGCTTTCGTGCCTATGGTTTGCAGGCATTTCCACAATTTGGTACGACCGTTCTCTCAGGCCAACTGCTTTCAGACCCTAACCATCTTACTGACGTTGGCTTCGATTACAGTTATGGAGCCGGGGTACGGCTAGGTTGGCAAGGTGAATTCTTGAATGACCGACTCACGCTGGGCTTGACCTATGCCAGCAAAACGTACATGACCAAGTTCGACAAGTATCGAGGACTGTTCGCGGAACAAGGCAAGTTGGATATTCCTGAGAATTATGGAATCGGGCTTGCGATCAAGCCCGTCAGTAATTTGACCATCGCTGCGGATATCGTGAGGATAAATTATTCGGATGTCGGGGCGATAGGTAATAGAGGTCCTGGTGAACCACTTAGTACAGGCGGTATTCCTTCTTCCTCCGACCCGACGGTGCTATTAGGGATGGATAAGGGCATGGGGTTTGGCTGGACCAATCAGACGGTATACAAGCTCGGGATCAATTATGGTCTCAATGAACGTTGGCAACTTCGTGCGGGCTACAACTATGGTAAAAGCCCGATTCCTAACGACCAACTTACATTTAATACGCTGGCTCCTGCCACCACTGAAAAGCATTACTCGGTGGGGTTTACCTACAAGGCAAACGACAACCTGGAGGTGACCGGGACATATGTGTACGCGGCCCCACATAGCCAACAGGCGATCAACCAGAATATTCTGGGTGGGGTCCAAGTTGACATGCACCAGAATATTTTTGCCTTGAGTTTGGGGTGGGTGCTGGATCCGGGCGCGACGGATTATGGCGACGCGCCTTCTGAACCGATTAATTTTGGTTCGGGAGATCGTGGTTTTTATGGTGGCTTCGGCCTTGGCCAGGCACGAGTCACTTCGTGGAAGGCTGCTGATTTCAATTCTGATTTGACAACAGCATTGGGCTATCCCGCCACCACAGGAGTTGACCAGCGAAGTACGGGGTTTAAGGCCTATCTGGGTTATAGCTTTAACAAATTCTTCGCTCTTGAAGGCGGTTTTGCTGATTTCAACGACGTCAAGGGCAGCAGCGCCATCACTTATAAAAACTACACGAACGCGGGTGGTATCCCTGGAAACCCCGCGCTACAGGTTTTGCCTGGCTCAAGCGTATACACTGCTGAGAATGACGCCTGGATGCTGGCGTTCGTCGGTAAGCTGCCACTTACTGAAAAAATTTCTGCGCTTGCAAAATTGGGCGCCAGTAGCTGGAGTAGCAACTACCGGGTCAACTATACGAGACTGAATCCAACCGCAGGTCCACAGCCTCTGCCTCAGCCTAGCGCTGCTACTGCGGCATTGGGAAATCCCTACAACCCCATAGCCCAGTCTGGTTCCGACCGGGGCGTGGATTTGTATTATGGGCTTGGTGTAAGTTACGACCTTCTTGATAATATTGCGCTACGGGCCGAATGGGAGCGCTTCAAATTCGGCGCGCCTCACGTCGATCATGTCGATTTGATGACAGCAGGGGTTTCGATGAAATTTTAAGGGATTCCAGTCGCAGAAAATTTAGATAAGGCCAGAGTAACTCTGGCCTTTTTCATTGCGTTGACCCGAATATTCTTATCCTTTTAATTAGTCAGTCTATAAGTAAATTTTCTCAATTTTCTTTGCTAGCCAATTTCCTGTAATGCCATCAATGGGGCGATATGGGCTTCGTAATGCCGCCAGCGCTCCACTGAGGATGTATAGATCTTCTGCCGTACTTGCCAGACGCTGGCTGTTTTGATGGCGCGTTCATTCTCATGGAAATCAAGACAAGCGTTGTCCCACTCTAAGTTGCAGAACTCAATGAGCTTGCGACTCATGCCATCCTGATCGGCAACCAGATCTTCATAATTGAATTCGAAAAATCGGTTTGCAGGTATTACGCTGCGCCAGTGGCGCATAAGTCGTTCGTACTCATGCCGGTAGAAGGCGAGATTATCAAGATCATAGGCGTAAGGATGGTCGCCGCGGAAATGCTGGAAGTAAATAGATAGGCAGTTGTCGATTGGATGTCGCCGCACATGGATGATGCGTGCATTTGGGAAGGTGGCATGGATCAGACCCACGCGCAGGAAATTGTCCGGCATCTTGTCAGTTACCCGTCGGATCTGTTTGCCTGGTGCCCTCACCACGCTCAGATCGCATAGACAGGCCTTTGCAATCGATTCGATAGTGGTTTGATCAGGCTTGCCTTTAGCAGACCATTCTTTTTCGATTTTCGACCAGAATATTCTTTCTCCACCTCCTGCCACCAGGGGGTGTGAGGCGATGATCTGCTCGGTCAGGGTTGTCCCTGAGCGCGGCATGCCGACAATGTATATGGGAATTTCGCTGGGGTTGCCGAAAGCGCGTAGTGTTTCGATTCCGCTGGCATCGTATTGCTTGATAAGGGAATCGATATATTGACGATGCGATCCTTGGTCGAACTGGAGGGTTTGCGAACGCAATTGGTTGCCGCGCTGGTAATAGGCAAAGGCGTCCTCGAACTGCTCCAGTTTGTCCATGATTTTGCCGAGGACGAAACACAGATCGATGAGCGCATCCCCTTTTCCGGTTGAGGCATCGACTGCGGCACGCGCATTTAGCAGCAGCGGATCGTCGATGCTTTTGAATTTCTGGTGGCTGATGAACTGGGACAGGATGCCGATATCCTTCGGGTTCTTTTCGTAGGCCCGTCGGAAGAAGGCGAGGGCAGTGTCGAACTTTCCCAGCAAGTTCAGGGTATGGCCTAGCGTGAGATTGAAAATATCCTTGTCTGCGGCCAGTTCAACACCACTTTGATAGACATCCAGCGCGTTCTCCACCTCGTCGTTCCGCAGATAAATCTGCGCCAGATTGAGCCACGGTTGCCAAGCGCGTGGATTTAGTTGGATGGCAGCACGGGATGCAGCCAGTGCCTCCTCGCGGCGATTCAGCAGACCCAGGGCGATGCCCAGATTGTTGTGGCCTTCGGCGTCACCAGGATCTCCTGCGATCACTTTTTTAAAGTAGCGTGACGCTTCCTCGATATCGCCAGGGCGGCCGAGCTTGAGCAGGGCGATCCCCAGATTCTTGGCATACTCCGGGTTCGAGTCATCCAGAGCTACCGCTTTGCGATATGCCTGCTCAGCCTCGTCGATGTTGCCCTGCTCCATCAGCACGCCCCCGAGGTTCTGCCAGGCTATGGCATCCTTGGATGCTAGCCGCGTCAATCCCCGATAGGCAGCTTCCGCTTTTTTCCAGTCGCCGGCAGCCTGATAAATCAAGCCGGCGTTGGTAAGGAAAGGCTTGCTCTGAGGGCGTAATGCAAGCGAGCGTTCGATCAGGGGTAGGGCCAATTGAGTGCGCCCCGTTTGGTGGTGGAGAAGTCCCAGGAAGTGGTTTGCTTCGGGGTGATCAGGGTTGCGGTGCAGGATGGAAGCGTAGAGGGATTGGGTCTCTGCGATGTGTCCATTGGAATGTGCTATTTGCGCCTGCATGAACAAGGCATCGATCGCCATGTTTTCGGAGGTTGATTGTTTCCCGAGACAGCACTGTTTGTATTTTTTGCCGCTGCCGCAAGGGCACGGAGAGTTACGACCCAGTTCCATAATTGAGTTATTCCGTTTATTGCGCAATAGCGAACAGGCACATTTTATGTCGGGGCAGCGAGGTTTTTAAAATGAATAATGAGAATTCGGCCATAAAATCACTTGCATAAATTGGTGTGTGGCAAGCATTTAAATTTTTTCACTCACTTAGTAGTCAGCTATGCCTTCGCTTTTACCATCCAGAGGTAGGCTTGATGTAACATTCGTACCACATAATTTCCAATAATCCGGACAAAGAGGAAGACCGACATGTATGGTTTGAAGAAGCTGTATCTCCCGTTGCTGATCGTTGCGCTGATGGCTGGTTGCGGCGACAAGAAAGGCGGGGCGGCGGAGGAGGGCAAGCCCACCCAGGTGGCGGCCAAGGTCAACGGCACCGAGCTGACGGTGTCGCAAGTGAACTACGCGCTGCAACGCATTCCCAATCTCGACAAGGACCAGTCCAAGGCGGCCTCGCTGCAGGTGATCCGTAACCTGGTCGATCAGGAAGTGCTGGCGCAGAAGGCGCAATCGGAAAAGCTGGATCGCGATCCGGTTGTGGTGCAGGCGCTGGATGCGGTGCGTCGCCAGATCATGGCTGAGGCCTATATGACCCGTAAACTGGGTACGCCGGCGGAGCCGACCGATGCCGAGGTGACGGATTACTTCGACAAGCATCCGGAGCTATTCACCAAACGCAAGATCTACCGCCTGCAGGAACTCTCGATCAAGGCGCCCAAAGAGAAGCAGGAAACGATTCGCAAGCAGCTGGCCGATTCCAAGACGCTGAGTGATTTCGCGGCATGGCTGAAAGACGAGAAATATCCGGTGCAGGCCTCGCAGGGGGTGAAGCCCGCCGAGCAATTACCGCAGGGGCTCCTGCCCAAACTGGCTGAAATGCCCGATGGTCAGGCAATGGTTGTGAATACGCCGGAAGGTCTGCTGGTGATTTTGTTGGCGGATTCGCAGGTGCAGCCGGTGACGCTGGAGCAGGCCAAGCCAGCCATTGCGCGCCTGTTGCAAAACGAGGCGCGCCAGAAGGCGGCCAAGGCCGAACTCGACAAGGTGAAGGCAGAAGCCAAGATCGAATACGTGGGCGAGTTTGCCGATGCCGGCAAGGAAGCGCCGGCCCCGGCCGCGGATATTACCCCGACAGCGCCTGCCGAATCGGCTGCAGCCCCGGCTGCACCCGCTGCTGACGCCGATGCGATCAGCAAGGGCGTGTCTGGACTCAAATAGCAACAGTTGCAAGATTCAAGTTGCAAGACGCAAGACAGAGTGTGTGGTGAAGCCACTCGCCCCGTTCTTGTGACTTGCAACTTGTACTTGAACCTGCTTCCTTATGTCTCCCATATTCGTTCGTAGCCTGCCATTCGGGCTGTATATCGCTTTGCTTGCGCTGGAAAGCCTGTTGCCCGACTGGGCGCCAGGTTTCGATGTGCGCTGGCTCTATCCGGTGAAAGCTGGACTGGTTGCCTTTGCGCTGGCGGCGCTGTGGCGCCATTACACCGAGCTCCGGTCGTATGGCTTGCCGTTCAAGCATCTGCTGTTGGCACTGGCAGTCGGCCTCGGCGTCCTGGTGCTGTGGGTCAATCTCGACGCCGCCTGGATGCTGATGGGCGAAGCGGGCAAAGGCTACAATCCCTCAGATGAAACCGGCCGCATCGACTGGCTGCTGGTGGCATTCCGCATCGCGGGCGCTGCCTTGGTGGTGCCGATCATGGAAGAGTTGTTCTGGCGCTCGTTCCTGCAACGCTGGGTGCAGCAGCCCGACTTTTTGACGCTCGACCCGGCGCGGATCGGCTTCAAGGCGCTGCTTGTCGCCAGTGCACTCTTTGCCGTCGAACACCTGCAGTGGCTGGCCGGACTGGTTGCCGGACTGGCGTATGGCTGGCTGTATATCCGCACCCGCAACCTGTGGGCACCGATCATTGCGCACAGCGTCACCAACGGTGCACTGGGTGCGTATGTGGTGACCACGGGTCACTGGGGGTTCTGGTGAAGCGGGCTGCGCTGCATAAAGACCCGTGGGGCGGGCAGCCCCCCACCGTTCGGCCTGAGCCCGTCGAAGGCCAGCATGTTGCGTCGCTGACAATTTGCCCTTCGACAAGCTCAGGGCGAACGGGATCAGGATTGGAACGTGTCGCGCGGATGGATGCATGCCCTTCGACAGGCCTGTCCGACGCAGCGTCGAAAGGCTCAGAGCGAACGGTATTCGGGTTGGATGGTTCGGCACGAGGAGCGGGAATTAAAACAATATGCGGTGGATTGATCGCAGTGCTGGGTGCATCCCTCGCCCTTCCTGCGCAGGCGCATGAAGGCGACACCTTTCGTCCGTTCGTGTCTTACGGCACATTCTTCGACAGCAACCTTTTCCGGCTTGCCGACAACGAAAGTCCGGGCACCCCGCGCAGCGAACGATACAGCGTTCTGAGCGCCGGGCTGAACGTGGACTGGAAGCCCGGCCGTCAGCAAATCGTCGCCAGCGCGACCAAGACCCGGGTGCGCTACAACCGCAACTCGATTTATGATTCCGACGGCAATGATTATCAGGCCACCTGGAACTGGCGTTTGGGCAACCGGCTGAGTGGCAATGCAGGAGCGACCCAATCGCTCAGCCAGAGCAATTTCGACAGCGTGGGCCTGGTCAATAACCAGGTGACGCGCAAACGCCGCTTCGGTCGTGCTGAGTGGGAGTTTCACCCGCGCTGGCGGATAGGCGGCGGCATCGAGACGGCGGACTATGCTAACAGCGCATCGTCGCTGGTTTCTCAGGATGCCCAGCAACGCACGCAGGACGTCGTCTTGACCTATCGCACACCCAAGGGGAGCAGCCTGCGTGCGCAAGTGCGTAGGATCGATGCCGAATACCCGAATCCGCAAATCCTGGCATCGGTGTGTTCGTTTCTGTTTTTCTGTCCGCCCTTTCCCATGAACCCTACGGATGTGGCAGACAATAGTTACAAACAAACCGAATACAACCTGCTTGGCGACTGGAGTGCCTCCGGCAAATTGAAGTTGCGCGGTCAGCTTGGCTGGGTGGATCGCCAATATAAGAACGTCCTGCGTGGCGATTTCAGCGGCCCCCCGCCACAACTCAAGGATCGTCCCGATTTCAACGGCCTCGCAGGCCGAGTCTCGGCAGACTGGTATGCCACTGGTAAAACCTTGCTGAGCATATCGGCCTATCAGGAACTGGGCGGCGCGCAGGATATCAATGCCAGCTCGGTGCTGAAAAAGGGGGCGAGCGTAAACGGCGTGTGGCTGATACGCGAAAAATGGCGCCTGAATGCCGGCGCGACGTTCGAGAATCGCGATTTCAAGGGCGACCCCGGCACAACACAACTGCAACGCAACGACGATACCATCAGCGAAACGCTCTCGATCAGCTATATGCCGATTGAAGCTGTTTCGGTGGATGTCGGCGTCAGCGCGGGACGGCGGGATTCCAACATCTCTGTCGAGGATTACCAGTTTCACATGCTGTTTGCCAACGTCAGGGCCGATTTCTAGGGGGCGAACGCCGAACGTTGGCAGGTACGGGTTTTGCATGGCAAACAGGCTGGGCCGGGTGGGCAATTCTGACCATGGACACGGTTAGAATTGCCGCTTGTCGATGTCAGGCAAGCAACAAAAATAGTTTGTACGGCAATCAGCCGCAGGGTGGATGCCACAAAGATAACAATCGAATGAGGAGCGCGGCTGGCCACACAGGCTGCCGTCAATTGGAGAGAGCAATGATCAGGTTGTGGCGTAGTGTATGGATGTTGTGCGCGTTGCTGTTGGCGGCGCCTGTATGGAGCGCGGATAACGATTACCGGATGGGCACGGGCGATGTCCTGCACATCACCGTGTACGGGCAGCCCGATCTCACCACCGATGCGCGCGTGAGCGAAACCGGCACCATCACCTTTCCGCTGATCGGCGACGTCAGGATGGCGGACATCACCCCGGCCCAGGGCGAGAACGAAATCGCGCAGCGCCTGAGCACGGGCGGCTTCATCATCAAACCCTTCGTCACCCTCAACGTGGTGCAATACCGCAGCCAGCACATCTCGGTGCTGGGGCGCGTCAACCGCCCCGGTCAGTACACGCTGGAAAAAATCAGCCGCGTGACCGATGCGCTGGCCCTGGCCGGCGGCATCATCATCGACGGCGCCGACACCGTCACCCTGGTGCGCACGCGCGACGGCAAGACCACCTACCACGATATCGACATGGTCGCCCTGTTCAAGCCGGGTGGCGAAGCCAGCAACGAACTGATCCAGGACGGCGACATCATCAACGTGGCTCGCCAGCCGATGTTCTACATCTACGGCGAAGTGCAGCGCCCCGGCGCCTTCCGCCTGGAGCAGGGCATGAGCGTGGTACAGGCGCTTTCGATGGGCGGCGGACTCACCCAACGCGGTACCCAGCGCGGCATCAAGATCCTGCGCCGCGACGATAAAGATGCGATGCAGGAACTGGATGCACAGCTGGCCGACCCGGTCAAGAAAGACGACGTGATCTACGTCAAGGAAAGCCTGTTCTAAGGAAGCCGCGATGAACTTTACCCAATTCCTGCTGATCCTGAATGCGCGCAAGGGGATCATCCTTGGCGTGCTGTTGTTGACTGTTGCTGTGACGGCAACAGTGAGTCTGCTACTGCCGAAGCAATACACGGCCACGACCACACTGATCATCGATTCCAAGAGCAAGGATCCATTCTCCGGCCAGTTGATGCCGTCCCAGATGTTTCCCGGCTACATGGCTACGCAGGTCGATGTCATCCAGAGTTCGAATGTCGCGCAGAAGGTAGTGAGCGAGCTGAAGCTGGCAAGTAGCCCTGGCACCCACGAGCAGTTCATGGAGGCGACCGAAGGCAAGGGAAACATCAACCAGTGGCTGGGCGATTTGCTGTTGAAGAAGCTGAGCGTGGAGCCCTCGCGCGAATCCAGCATCATTTCCATCGCATTCACCGGCTCCGATCCACGATTCTCGGCAGTCATCGCCAACGCTTTTGCCAAGGCCTATATCGAAACCAGCCTTGATCTGCGTGTGGAGCCGGCCAAGCAAACCGCTGCCTGGTTCGATCAGCAGATTATCGAATTGCGCAAGAACCTTGATGACGCTCAGCAAAAACTCACCGCATATCAGCGTGAAAAAGGCATTGTCGAATCCGACGAGCGCCTGGACGTCGAAACCCGTCGCATGGGTGAACTGGCCAGCCAGATGGTGGCTGCGCAATCGGCGGCATTCGATGCCGGCTCGCGTACCCGCGACAGCGGCAGCATGCCGGAAGTGATCAACAATCCGGTTGTGCAAGGTCTCAAGGCGCAAGTGTCGCAAGGGGAAGGCAAGCTGGCCGACCTGGCCAAACGCGTAGGCGTGAACCACCCGGATTATCAGCGTACCCTGGCCGAGGTGAACAGCTACAAGGCCAGGCTTGCCAACGAACTCAACACGGCAACGCGCGGCGTTGGCGCGACTGCCGGCGCAGCGCGCCAGCGTTACAACGAACTGAGTACAGCCTTCGCCAAGCAGAAAGCCAACGTGCTGGCGCTCAAGCAGCAACGTGAAGAAGCAGCTTTGTTGGCTCGCGACTTGGACAATGCCCAGCGCATCTACGATGCTGCGCTGCAGCGGTATGGTCAGAGTCGCATGGAAGCCCAATCCACGCAGACCGACATCGCCGTGCTGAACCCTGCCGCACCGCCACTTGATCCGTCCAAGCCGCGTGTGATCCTGAATATCTTGCTGTCGTTATTCCTCGGCACGCTACTGGGTGTGGGGGTGGGCTTCCTGGTTGAGTTGCTGGATCGTCGTGTGCGTTCGGGGCAGGACATCGCCATGGGACTGGACATTCCTGTACTGGCCGAAGTGACGAAAAGAGGTCGCCGCCTGGAAGCGCTACGCCGAATCTTCCGCCGTAACCGTCCTGCCATGGCTTGACCGCCGTCACCCTCACACCGCATAAGCCGAGGTCTATATGAATTCACTCACCAGCGCCAGCGAACAGGGCAGCATCGTCGAAGCGGCCGCAACCAGCATTCGCGCCGAAGCTAACATTGGCAAGTTGCTGCAGGATGCCGGCAGGCTCAAGCCGCAGGACATGGAACGCGTACTCAAGCTGCAACAGGAACAGAACCTGCGCTTCGGCGAGGCCGCGCAAAAACTCGGCCTGGTCACCGAAGCCGACATCCAGCAGGCGCTGTCGCAGCAGTTCGAATACCCTTACATCCCTGCTGCCGAGGCCAGCCTCAGTCCTGAACTGACCGCGGCCACCGCCCCCTACAGCAAGGAGGCCGAAGCCTTGCGCTCGGTCCGTTCCGAACTGTTGCTGCGCTGGTTCAACGAGGGACGCAAGACTCTGGCGGTCGGTAGCACGCGCGCCGACGAAGGCGCCAGCTATCTGGCTGCCAACCTTGCCGTTTTATTTGCACAGATGGGGCGCAAGGTGCTGCTGATCGATACCAATATGCGGCAGCCGCGCCAACAGGAAATTTTTCATCTAGGCAACGGCATGGGCCTGTCGGATCTGTTGGCCGAGCGCGTACCGTCGCTGCAAGTGCACTCGGTCAAGCCTTTCCATACGCTGGCCGTGCTGCCCGCCGGATCGCCGCCGCCCAATCCCGCCGAACTGCTGGCGCGCCCGACCTTCGGCGCACTTCTGTCCGGTCTGGAAACCAGCTACGACATCATTCTGCTGGATACCGCGCCGTCGCAACTCACCTCGGACTTCCAGCTGGTTGCAGCACGCGCCGGCGGCATGCTGATCGCCAGCCGTCGTAACGTCAGCCGTCTGGCCCCGCTGGCCGAACTGAAGGAAAAAATCCTCTTCACCGGTGCGCAAGTCGTAGGCGCTGTCGTCCTGGATTGATGTGATGAATACACTTGTCTCGCGTGCGTCCGTGCTTGATGCCCTTGCACCGCTCAGAACCTGGTGGCCGGTCGTGCTTGGCCTGTTGGTGCTGTATGTGCCCACCTACTGGATGCTGGCGCATGGGCTATGGAACTCGGAAGAACAAGCGCATGGCCCCATCGTGCTGGTGGTCGCCCTGTTCCTGATCTGGCAGCGTCGCGCGGTATTTTCGGGTGACGCAGGCGTTTTGCCCACCCGTGCCGAGGTTGCGACTGGCTGGGCATTGCTTGTCATCGGTTTGCTTGCCTATGCGTTGGGGCGGTCGCAGGACATCCTGTTGTTCGAGGTCGGTTCGCAGATTCCGGTCATCCTGGGTGCGCTGCTCATCACGCTAGGTACCCGCGCTGCGCGAGCCTTGTGGTTCGCCTTGTTCTTCCTGATTTTCATGATCCCGTTGCCAGGGTTCATCGTCGATGCCGCCACCGGACCACTCAAGCAATATATTTCGGTGATTGCCGAACACGTGCTGTACGCAGCAGGCTATCCGATCGCGCGCAGCGGCGTCATGCTTACTGTGGGGCCTTATCAATTGCTGGTGGCCGACGCCTGTTCTGGCCTGCATTCCATGTTCAGCCTGTCTGCCATGGGACTGCTGTATCTGTATCTGATGCAGCGGACCAGCATCATGCGCAACCTCATTATCATGGCTGCCATTCTGCCGATTGCATTTGCCGCCAATGTGGTGCGCGTGATGGTACTGGTATTGGTGACCTATCATCTTGGCGACGAGGCCGGACAGGGTTTTCTGCATGGCTTTGCCGGCATCATGCTGTTCGTGATCGGCCTGCTGTTTTTGTTCGTACTGGATTGGCTATTGGGTTTCATCTTCCCTGACCGTCCACGCGCCCATGCGCAGAGCTGATACAAGGAGACCAGAATGAAACTCATCAGCTTCAGGCATCTCGTCATCGGTCTCTGCATGTTTGCAGCAGCGGGCATGGCACTCGCGCTTAAACCGACCGTCAGGATTGTGGATAGCGAACCAAGACTTGATCTTGAAACCCTGATTCCCAAAACCTTCGGCGACTGGAAGATCGATGAAACCATCGTGCCCCTGATCTCCAATCCCGAGCAGCAAGCGCTGATCAAGAAGATATACAACCAGACGCTGACGCGTACGTACGTCAATTCAAATGGCGAACACATCATGTTGTCCATCGCCTATGGTGGCGATCAGTCCGACAACATGGCCGTGCACAAGCCGGAAATCTGCTATCCCGCCCAAGGGTTTCAGATTCTCAAGAACCCGACTATCAGTTCATTTGCCACCGGCGAAGGAAGCATCCCCGTCAAGCGCCTGGTCGCCACCCAAGGACGGCGAATCGAACCGATCACCTATTGGACGACTGTGGGCGATACCGTAGCCGTGAATGGCTTGAAATGGAAACTCCAGCAATTGAAATATGGCCTCACAGGGAAAATTCCCGACGGGCTGTTATTCAGGATTTCCAGCATCCAGGCCGATGACACCAAGGCTTATCATATTCAGGATGCATTCACGCGCGACCTGCTCAAGGCGATGTCGCCCGACGGCCGGCAGCGCATTATTGGCCATCCGGCTGCGGCCAGCTGATTCGCGCTCTTGTTTAACCCGTTTTGTTCATTTCATTACACCCAACACCATGACCAAAAAAGCCCTCATCACCGGTGTCACCGGCCAGGACGGCGCCTACCTCGCTGAATTCCTGCTGGGCAAGGGCTACGAAGTCCACGGCATCAAGCGCCGCACCTCGCTGTTCAACACCGACCGCATCGATCATCTCTATCAGGACCCGCACGAGCAGGGGCGACGCTTCATCCTGCACCACGGCGACCTCACCGATTCGTCCAGCCTCATCCGCATCATCCAGCAGGTGCAGCCCGACGAAATCTACAACCTCGCCGCGCAGTCACATGTGGCCGTCAGCTTCGAGGAACCCGAATACACCGCCAACTCCGACGCCCTCGGCGCGCTGCGCATCCTCGAAGCCATCCGCATCCTCGGCCTGGAAAAGAAAACCCGCTTCTACCAGGCCAGCACGTCCGAGCTCTTCGGCCTCGTGCAGGAGATCCCGCAGAAAGAGACCACCCCCTTCTATCCGCGCAGCCCCTATGCCTGCGCCAAGCTCTACGCCTACTGGATCACCGTCAACTACCGCGAGGCTTACGGCATGTACGCCTGCAACGGCATCCTGTTCAACCACGAGAGCCCGATCCGTGGGGAGACCTTCGTCACCCGCAAAATCACCCGCGCACTCGCCCGGATTAAATTGGGCCTGCAGGACTGCCTCTTCCTCGGCAACATGGACGCCAAGCGTGACTGGGGCCACGCCAAGGATTACGTCGAAATGCAGTGGCTGATGCTGCAGCAGGACCATGCCGAAGACTTCGTTATCGCCACCGGCGTCCAGTATTCCGTCCGCGACTTCGTCAACGCCGCCGCCAAGGAACTCGGCATGACCATCCGCTGGGAAGGGCAGGGCGTCGACGAAAAGGGTTACGACACCCACGGCAAATGCATCGTCGCCGTCGATCCGCGCTACTTCCGTCCCACCGAAGTCGAAACCCTGCTGGGCGACCCCAGCAAGGCCAAGGACAAACTCGGCTGGACGCCGAAGATCAGCTTCGACGAACTCGTCAGCGAGATGGTGCGCGAGGATCTCAAGGCCGCCGAACGCGACGAACTGGTGAAGAAGCATGGCTACAAGGCCATGGA
>ERZ778021.621-NODE-621-length-58580-cov-7.646339_pt1 | contig 58580 bp, 37 predicted proteins | sample MGYA00375751_ERZ778021 | MGnify/ENA primary metagenome ERZ778021 (study PRJEB29350, sample SAMN05389814) | bioreactor metagenome | isolation source: Thiocyanate stock bioreactor | place: South Africa: University of Cape Town | collected 2013-08-29 ... | reverse complement strand
TGGTCGCCGACAATTTTTATTGGTTGTCGGGCCAGGAAGACCAGATGGATTGGGACCGGTATTACTGGTTCTATACTCCCCAAAAGGGATATGCCGATTTCTACGAATTGAATAACCTGCCTCAACCGCAGTTGAGTGCTACAAAGAAAGTGTACAAAGAGGGTGATGAATGGGTGGTGGAAGTCAATTTGAGCAATACCAGTAAAAATATTGCCTTCAGTATAGAATTACTTTTGGTTGACAATCAGACAGAAAATCCTATACTTCCTGTATATTGGACTGATAATTATGTATCTTTGGTGAATGATGACACAAAAACGATTACGGCTCGCTGTAGTCTGGCGGATGCAACATCCGAACCTTCGGTAATTATACAGGGAATCAATGTGGAACGGATAAAAAAATAAGAGATTGCTACCATGTACAGGCCTAAGATCATGAATGGATGGAACAGGATGTTGAATATATGTATAGCTTTGCTGTGTATATCCTCAACGCTGCATGCTCATGAGATTGATCTTTCCGGCAGCAGATTACTTCTGTCTCCTACCATCAAATCTCCTGTGAAGGAGACGATCATTCAGGTCGTGCAGGAAGAGGTCAGCAAACGTACGGGTCTTCATTTAGACATTGCCGATGCCTGGAATGGTTCGCCGATCATCGCTTTGGCTCTCTCCTCAGATGATATATTGAACGGTAAGGCGCTTCCGGAAAAAAGGAAACTATTGTTGCAGGCCGAATCGTTCAGTGTGGTCGTGGAAGAGAATAATCCCCATCCGGTTGTCTGGCTTATCGGGGCCGACGAACGCGGGGTGTTATTTGCCGCGGGGCATCTGTTGCGTACATCCCTATTCGCGGATAAGCAGATACTATTCGATTCTTCAAATGCTATACAAAGTACACCTGATTATCCCATCCGGGGACATCAATTAGGTTATCGCAATACCGCCAATTCCTACGATGCGTGGTCGAAAGAACAGTATGAACAATATATCCGGGAACTGGCCATTTTCGGGACGAACTGCATAGAGACCATTCCTTTTGACAATACGCCCAGTCCCCACATGAAACTGTCGAAGGAAGAGATGAACCGGCATATAAGCATGGTTTGCAAGAACTACGGACTGGATTACTGGGTATGGACGCCCGCCAATGTGGATCTCTCGGATGAAAGCCTCTTCCGGGCGGAAGTGAGAAAACACAGTGATTACTACAAACACTGTCCGCATCTGAGCCATGTCTTTGTGCCGGGCGGCGATCCGGGAGATAATCACCCGCAATATGTGATGCCTTTCCTTAAAGCCATTGCCGCTGAACTGGAAAAATACCACCCGCACGCCGGTGTCTGGATTTCATTGCAGGGATTCAGCGATGAGCAGATCGATTATTTCTACCATTACCTGGAGACAGAAAATCCTGATTGGTTGCGGGGTGTAGTCAGCGGTCCGGGGAGCCCTCCACTGTCCGACACGCGCTATCGCCTGCCGCAGAAATATATGCACCGCCATTATGCCGATATTACCCATACCGTCCGTTGCCTCTATCCTACCCTTCGCTGGGATCAGGCGTTCGCCCTTACATTGGGCCGGGAACCCGTTAACCCGCAACCGTTCTATTACGCTGAATTGCATGACCGGTATGCTCCATTCACCGATGGTTTCCTTACCTATTCCGACGGGGCGCACGACGACCTCAACAAATTTATCTGGAGCCGGAAAGGATGGAGTCGAGGGGAAGAGGCCGCGAGTATTACGGAACAATATGTACGGTTTTTCTTTGGTGCTAAACCTTACGACCGGGTAACAGATGCCATACTGGCATTGGAACGCAACTGGGACGGCCCGATAGAGGCAAACGGGGGGATAGAAACGGCCTTCCTGCGATGGCAGCAATTGGAAGAGGCATATCCCGGCTTACAGGGGAATTGGCGTTGGCAGATGTTGCTCCTGCGTGCTTATTATGATACTTATACCAAAAGACGGAAGTTACATGAACAGGCCCTGGAACGGGAAGCCAATCAATTGCTCGGGCAGGCACCGGAGATTGGTGCTGCGGATGCGATGAAATTGGCTTTGGAGAAAGTAAATGAAGCCGACCGGATAAATATTGCCCCTTCATTGCGAAAGAAGATCGATGATTATTGTGAGGCATTGTATCATTCAGTGGGTTTACAGACAAGCGTGGAAAAATATCAGGCCAGCGGACCGGAAAGAGGTTGTCTGTTCGATTTTGTGGACTATCCCTTGAACAATCGCTGGTGGCTGTCCGACCAGTTTGAAAAGATCGGGCAAATGGCAACCGAAACCGAAAAACTGGCAGCCTTAGAGGTGATCGCCAGATGGGAAAACCCCGGTAAGGGGAGTTATTATGACAACATATCGAATATCAGTCAAAGTCCGCGGGTAAAGACAACGGTCTACGATGCCACCGACGTGGCCTGGTGGGATCGCGGGAAAAGCCGAAAAAGGTTGTCTACCCAATTGTTCCAGAATTTCCCACAACTCCTGTATGAGGATCTTGATCCGAAAGCACGTTACCTGATCCGTATCGCCGGATATGGCGATGCATTGCTCAGGGTGGACGGGGAACGCATATCCCCTACCCTTTACAACAAGGAATTGGAGGAATTCAAAGAGTTCCCCATCGATAGAAGATTCTTTCAGGACGGTAAGCTGGAGGTATCCTTCGATGAACCGGAAGAGTCTCACCTGAACTGGCGCCAGCATTCCAAGGTTTGTGATATCTGGCTTATAAAAATAAATTGAGTAAACGGTTAAAAATTAGCAATATATATCTATTCACAACATAATTATAGTTCGTTATGGAAAATAGGAGGGAGTTTATTAAAAAAGTATCGGCCGGCGTAGCTGCCATGGCCGTAGGAAGCAAAGGTTTTGACCTGAGTGCGAAGAGTTATGCCCATATCCCCGGCGCTAACGATAAAATCCGGGTGGGGGTTGTCGGTTTTTCCGACAGGTTCAGGGGGTCGCTTTTACCCAGTTTTATGAACCATGCCAGGGAGTTGAATTTCGAGCTGGTAGCCCTGTCGGATATCTGGAACCGCCGACGTGAGGAGGGGAAAGCCCATATCAAGGAAAAAACCGGATGGGATGTCGCCCTGTGCCGTAACAATGAAGAACTGTATGACCGGAACGACATCGATGCGGTCATTATCAGCACGGCGGATTTCCAGCATGCATTACATCTGGTGGAAGCGGCAAAAGCGGGCAAGGCTGCCTATTGCGAGAAACCGTTTGCAGAGACCATGGATGATGCCAATGCCGCGTTAAAAGCCTGCAAGGAAAGCGGTATCGTGGTGCAGATCGGGTCGCAGCGCCGCAGTGGGGCCAATTACCATGCCGCCCATGATTATATCCGTTCCGGGAAATTCGGCGATATCGTGATGGCCGAGATGTGCTGGAACGTGAACCAGCCGGGACGTTGGCGCAGGCCGGACTTGTGTGCCTCCATCAGGGAAAGCGACGTGGACTGGGACCGCTATCAGATGAACCGCCCCAAGGTGGCGTGGGATCCGCGCAAATACCTCGAATACCGCCTGTTCTGGCCTTATTCATCGGGTATACCGGGGCAATGGATGTGCCACCAGATCGACACGGTGCACTGGTTCACAGGATTTCCTTACCCACGCAGTGTAGTATCCAACGGTGGGATTTACCAGTGGAAAGACGGCCGGACCAACGCCGACACGCTCACTTCGGTATTCGATTACGGACCACTGGATGACCAGGATAAAGGTTTCCAGGTGGTTTATTCTTCGCGTTTCAGCAATTCGGCCGGAGGGACAAAGGAACTCTACTATTCCAATGGCGGGATGCTGAACCTGGATACCAACGAGATTACGCCCGAAGGCGGATTGACTGAAAGGGAGGCTTCTTCCATGGGATTAAAGGCCAACCGGCTCGACAATTTCACATTGCCGGATGTCAGTGTGGAAGCGGGAGCCAATACGGGAGGGGATCCCCTTACATCGGCCCATATGCGTAACTGGATGGAGTGTGTGAAGGCAAAAAATGTGGCCACCAACTGCCCGGTGGAAGCAGGGCACAGCCACACCATCGCCTGTGCCATGGCAAATGCCGCTTACCGGACAGGTATGCGGGCAGTATACGATCCGGCCACGCAACAGATCATGGCGGGAGGAAAAGTGTTTAAATATTAAAAGAGTAAGGAGTAAAGAATAAAGAGTAAAGACTGTAGGTGAATTAAAAACTAAAAGGGAAGAACTAAGAGTGAAAAATGAAAAATTAAGAATTAAAAGTGAAAGAGAAGGGATCGGGAACTAAAAGCGATTTTTGAATTTGTACTCGTTCCGTAGAAACTTCCTGACTTTTTGACTTCAGACTTCTAATTTGACTATGTCGATTTTCAATTCTAACTTCCCAAATCTCAATTCCTAAATCCAAAGTCTTGATTCTAAAAGTCTTGATTCTAAAAAAGCATATGAAAACTTTCTATTACAGTATAGCGCTGGTATGCCTTATGCTTGGAATGGCATCCTGTCCCGGCTCCGACCCTTATGAGCCGGAGTATGCCGTTTGTACAAGCGTGACCAATTACCCGTTGCTTAAAGCGACAGGGTATCAGTATGTCGAGTCGAATGTGGCATACCTGATGCCGGATAAGAGTGATGCTGAGTTTCAGGAACATCTGGACGAGATAAAAAAGGTGGAAGCCAGAATTATATCCTGTACCAGTTTTATTCCGGGTAGTTTGCCTCTGGTCGGGCCTGAAGCCAGGCAGGACGAAGCACTGGTCTGGGCCGACTCTGCCCTGCGCAGGGCGGGTATGGTAAATATACCTTACATTGTCTTCGGAAGCGGCAAAGCCCGTAATGTCCCGGAGGGGTTTGACCGGGAGGAGGCGGTTGCACAGTTTATCTCTTTCTGTAAGCAGGTTGCCCCATTGGCACAAAAGTACAACGTAACGGTGGTTATCGAGCCTTTGAACAGCGCGGAAACCAACCTGATCAATTCCCTGGAGGAAGGCGCCCGGATCGTGGAAGCCGTCGACCATCCCAATCTACAATTACTATGCGACATATACCACATGATGCGGGAGGATGAGCCTGCCTCGGAAATAGTGAAATATGGAAAGTATATCCGGCATTGCCATATTGCGGAAAGGGAGGAACGTACTTCTCCCGGCACAAAAGGGGATGACTTCAGGCCCTATTTCAGGGCGTTGAAAGAGATCGGCTACAAGGGATGTGTCTCTATTGAAGGTAGGTGGAAAGACCTGCCTCAGGAAATTCAGCCGGCACTCTCCTATATGCAGGAGCAATTCCGGTCGTTATAAAATTTTAAAAAATCAAATAATCGTATGAAACGAGCATTAAAATGATTTCACCCAAGTTCATGATTAATTGCGAGTTCCATATGATACATTTAAAAATCAATAATTTTAATCATATGAAAAGAATTCATTTATTACTTTTTGTTGCTGTATCGCTGTTTTTTGTACAATGTTCACCTGCAGGTAGTAAGGCCGAAGAAAAGGCAACTCCCCAGGTGAAGAATGTTATTGTGATGATTGGGGACGGAATGGGAGTGGCGCAGGTGTATGCGGGACTGACCGCAAATCAGGGATCCCTCTTTCTGGAAAAATGTCAATTTGTAGGTTTTTCCAAGACCTACTCTGCAAGCAGTTATATAACGGACTCTGCGGCAGGCGGTACCGCCATCGCATGTGGCACCAAAACAAAGAATGGAGCCATTGGCGTTGATCCGGACGGAAATCCGGTTAAATCGATGCTTGAGTATGCAGCAGAAAACGGCCTGTCCACCGGGGTTGTGGTTAGCTGCGCCGTTACCCATGCTACTCCGGCATCATTCGTCGCACATCAGCCGAGCCGTAAGATGGAAGAGGAGATCGCAGTGGATTTTGTCAACTCCGACCTTTCCGTTTTCATTGGGGGAGGAAAGAAATACTTCACCGATCGTTCTGATAATGAGAACCTGTTGAGCGAACTGGCTGCCAAAGGGTTTCAGGTCGTTTTCAATATGGACGATATCAAGAAAGTCACCACCGGCAAACTGGCAGGATTGGTGGCGGACGAACATCCGGCACCTTACCCCGAACGGGGGGAATTCCTTCCCGAAGGAGTTGAGGCAGCTATCAACCTGCTGAAAAACAATGATAAAGGATTCTGCCTGATGGTAGAAGGTTCTCAAATCGATTGGGCATGCCATGCGAATGACAAGGACGCCACTATTCGTGAAATGCTGGATTTCGACCGGGCGATTAAAGTGGCTTTCGATTATGCGGATAAGGATCCCAATACGCTTGTTATTGTTACGGCAGACCATGAAACAGGGGGGTTGTCGCTTACAGGGGGTGACCTGTCGACCGGGGAAGTAGAAGCGAATTATGGAACAAAAGGACATTCTGCCGTGATGGTTCCCGTGTTTGCTTATGGTGCGGGTGCTGCCGAATTTGCCGGAATATACCAGAATACCGATATTTTCACTAAAGTATTGAAATTATATGGTATTGAAAAATAACAATGTCGGGTTACTGTTATGCCTGCTGTTGCTGTTCACAGGACAGTTATCCGCAAGTGAATCTTTTTCCGGGCAAACGGAAAGGGAAAAGCTGCGCGCAATCAAACCGGTTGTCATTCATTCGGAAATCATCAGGGAGCCCGCTTCGGTACCCTCAGCGCATGCTTCGACCATCGTGGAGACCGATGATGGAATCTTGGTGGCATGGTTCGGGGGTACCTACGAAAGGCATCCCGACGTGAGTATCTATACTTCCAGGTTCAAAAACGGGCAATGGAGCGATCCTGTGATGGTGGCCGATGGTGTACAGGATGAATCGCAACGGTTTCCCAGCTGGAATCCGGTCCTGTTCAAACGGGATAACGGAAACCTTATCCTCTATTACAAAGTGGGACCGAGTCCCAGTACCTGGTGGGGAGAATATAAGATATCGACAGACGAAGGCAAGACCTGGTCCGCCAAAGAGGTCATTCCGCGCGGATGCCTCGGACCGATCAAAAATAAACCGGTTATTATCCCCGGAGGCAAGATTCTCTATCCTACCAGTATAGAGATTGTGGGCAAATGGAATGTCTATATGGAGATGTCGGACCAGGATCTGACGGACTGGGAAAAGATAGAGATCGACAATAATGGTTTTGATGCCATACAGCCTTCGGTATTGTTTCATAAGGATGGAACATTACAGATCGTCTGCCGTTCAAAAAACGAGAAGGTAGTGGAGTCCTGGTCGTATGACAACGGTAAAACCTGGTCACCGCTGGTAGCTACCGAGCTCCCCAATAACAATTCCGGTACAGATGCCGTAACCTTATCCAACGGGTTGCAGTTGATCATTTACAATCCGGTAACCACCGGCAGGAATAAACTGGCAATAGCGGGTTCTTATGACGGTAAAATATGGGAGAAGCTGATTGATCTGGAAGACCATTCCTCCGGCGAGTTCAGTTATCCTGCCATCATACAGGATAAGAAAGGGAACGTCCATGTGACCTATACTTATAATCGCGAAAGGATCAAATACGCGCAATTAAAGTTCTGAATTGATGAACTTAACCTCAAAAAAATCGTATCCATGGCTCGTGGTGGGGATGTTGTGGTTTGTGGCATTGTTGAATTACCTCGACCGGCAGATGCTAGCCACCATGAAACCGTTCATGGAAGTGGATATTCCCGAATTGATCACAGCCACCAATTTTGGTCGGTTGATGGCGATATTCCTGTGGATCTACGCCTTCATGAGTCCGCTGTCGGGGATCATAGCCGACCGGCTGAATCGCAAATGGCTGATCGTGATCAGCCTCTTTGTCTGGTCGGGAGTAACGCTTACCATGGGGTATGCCAGGGATATGCACCAGTTATATATCCTGAGGGCAGTGATGGGTGTCAGCGAAGCTTTCTATGTGCCCGCCGCACTCTCCCTTATTGCCGACTACCACCAGGGCAAAACGCGATCGCTGGCAGTCGGATTCCATACCGCGGGCATCTATCTCGGACAAGCATTCGGTGGATTCGGCGCAACCCTGGCTGCCGGTACTTCATGGCAGTTTACTTTCCACACTTTTGGTATTGTCGGGATGGTATATAGTCTGGTCCTGATTGCATTCCTTCGTGAAAAGAAGACATATACTATCGATACCGCGCAGAAAAAATCTTTCAGGCAAGAGATGAGAATGATGGGAAAAGGTCTTATCATGCTCTTTTCCAATATTGCCTTCTGGGTGATCCTCTTCTATTTCTCCGCACCGAGTTTACCCGGATGGGCCACAAAAAACTGGTTGCCGACTTTATTTTCAGAATCATTGAACATGGGAATGGAGCAAGCCGGGCCATTGTCGACGATGACATTGGCATTGGCATCGCTGGTTGGAGTACTTGTGGGCGGATATACCTCCGATCGCTGGGTGTCAAAACGGTTGAAAGGGCGTATTTACACAGGTGTGATAGGATTGGGAATGACTATCCCGGCACTGGTCCTGATTGGTTATGGTAGCGGCTTGTTTATGATTGTTGCCGGAGCACTTATATTCGGATTGGGTTTCGGGATTTTCGATGTGAATAATATGCCTATCTTATGTCAATTTGTACCGTCGCGTTACCGGGCTACCGGTTACGGATTTATGAATCTGGCAGGTATTTCTGCGGGAGCAGTGATTACCAATGAGTTGGGTAAAGCATTAGATGTCGGACACATGAACACCGTTTTCGTTGCGATGATAGGGGCGGTTACCTTGGCGGTTATCCTGCAATTAGCCGTTCTCAAACCCAAAACTATTGATATGACGGATGAGTTGTTCTCTCTGGGAGATATGAATGTTAACCGGCAGGTTTCATCATCCTGAGGAGGCTTTTTAATTCTACCGTGGCTACCCGCGTGGTGATATCCGACATGGCGTAGGGGATAATCAGGTGCCCGTTGAGGAGCATCGCCCCGCATGTGTATATTACATTGGGTACGTATCCCACCCGCTCTTCCTCGTTGGGTGACAGCAGTGGTTCTGCCAATCGTCCGATAATCTTTGTGGGATCGTTGAGGTCGAGCAATATGGCACTGATGCAATATTGACGCATGGGCCCCACACCATGTGTCAGTACCAGCCAGCCTTCCTTTAGTTCAATAGGGGAACCGCAATTCCCGATTTGTACGAATTCCCACGGGTAGAGTGGTTCCTGGATGACCTGGGAGGTATGCCAGAAGTGCAGGTTGTCGGAAAACATGATATGGTTATTTTCGCCGTCCTGCCTCGACAGCATGGCGTACATTCCGTTTATCTTACGGGGGAACAATGCCAGGCCTTTGTTTTGTATAGCTTTACCGTTCAGGGTGGAAATATTGAAAGTGACGAAATCTTTTGTTTTGATCAGTTGCGGCAGGATGTGTTCACCGTTATAGGCAGTGTAAGTGGCATAGTAGACAGTCTTACCGTTGTCCCTGGTAAATTGGACGAAACGGGCATCCTCGATGCCTTTGCTTTCATTCTCTGAAACCGGATATATCACCCGTTCCGATAATTGGGTTTTATCGTTGAACTTTATCTTGTAATTCGAATTGGCCAGCCAGTTGATGGCATTGATGGTAGTATCGTCGCTTTGATCGGGATTTTTCTTGTATACTTCATGAATACTGAATTTGAGGTCCTGATAAGTAAAAAAGGGCTGTAACCGGCTCAGGATTTTTTCGGAGGTATCGTTCCAGACACCCATTTCCTGAAGGGTAAGGCAGAAAAGATGATTGTCGTAAAAGGGATCATGCAGCATGGCAGGTGTTTCCACGAAATCGGGCACACTGTCGAATATGAACGAAAAGTTGCTATCGATGATGCCGCTTCGGAACACGATCGATGAGATATGCCCTTCTCCCGTCGCGCGCAGGCTCATGACAAACCGTGCGCCACCCTTCGGGACATTGCTCTGGTCGGGATGAAGGACGATGGAGGGATTGAAGAGAGCTGCCGATTCAATGGAATATTCCATGGTAAAATAAGACCCTATAAGCATTTTCTTGGTAAGGGAAATGTGGATCGTATGAGGAATATATTCGGCTACCTTGTCGAAATTTACCATTAATAATTCATCCAGATTCCGGTGCCGATCGGCGAAATCATGGCGAAGTTTCAGTAATATTTTTTTAGCCGTGGATTCGGATAGGCCCAATACTTTAGAAATCAGGTTGTTTATCCTGGAAAGATCTCCCGGGATATAAGGCCGGGTAATCACCCGGGAAGGATCCCTTTCTATCCTTGCCCTTTTTCTTTTTACGATTTCTTGCATAACGATTTATTCATTGCTTGTTAAGTCATCCGTTTGGTGCTGTTGCCAGTCTTTGCTGTAATAATTTTTATGGGCCTCCAGCACCACAAGGTAAGAGATCAGATAGGCGAGGGTGCTCTCCGCCCCCTGGTTGCGGCTGATGCCATCCCGTTCCAAACCGTCGAAACACCCTTCGGTTTCATAATTATAGAGGCTGAGCCGGAGGTCGTTTTCTCCCAAGAACCACATGAAGGAAGCAAAAAGCTTTTTTAGGTAGTCGATATTGTCGGTCATTTTATATGCCTGATAAAACATCAATACCATGCACATGGCGTCCACCGGCTGTTGGGCAAAATCAGAACGGGTGTCTTCCCGGTGATACCATTTTTCGTTTCCGATAATCGACAAATACCCCTCTTTCAGGGTGATATCCGCGAGGAATTGCATTGATTCGAAGGCGATCCTCCGGACTTCTTCATCCTTCAGGATATCTGCGGCATGCAACATGGCGAGCGGTAGCAAGCCGTTGTCGTAGGCAAACAGGATTTCATACCATTTCCAGTCGGCGCGGGTATTTTGGCGGTATTCTTCCACCAGAAAAGCAGTGAGTTTGCGCAACCGTTCAATCATCACATCATCTCCCATGTTGTTCTTCAAATAGTAAGAAATGCCGAGGATGACATTGGCTATGCTGCGTACCGAACGAAGGTTGTCGAATACGGGGACGGATTTGTCCAGCATGTATTTCCCGATTTGAGAGTACGAGTCGTTCGGGGCATTGTCCAACATATATCCCAACGCCCATATAGCACGCCCGAAAGAGTCTTCAGAACCTTGTTCCTCGACAAAAGTCCGGTCAAAGTTCAGGAAATTATGAAAGGTCCCGTCGTCATTTTGCATATAATAGATGAAACTCAGATAAACAGGACAGAACTCCAGTGCTTTTTGGCTTTTGGTTTCTTTATAAGCCATCAGGGCCATGATGAGCGCCCGTGCGTTATCATCCAGGCAATAGCCTTCCTTTAAGTTGGGAATACCGAATTTGGTGTGCTGGATGATCCCTGTATGGTCGGTTAGCCGCTTTACATGGGCCAGTGAAAAGGGCGGCAGGATTTTTATGTCGAAGGGAATGGATTTTTTCCTGGGGATTTTTAGCTGCTCTGCCGTTACTTCTTTGACGAGGTTGTTGTATTTGGCACCGATTTTGGGCCAGGTGATCTCACGTCCATATTCATAGGCATTCCTGCTAAGCCGGAGCCGCTTTTCAGGGTGGTCCAGCAAATCGATCAGGATATCGGCCAGTTGCGCATGGTTGCTGAAATCGAAGAGTATACCCCTGTCGTCGGCCAGCAATTCCACCGCATGCCAATAGGGGGTTGAAACCACCGGGCATCCTACGCCCACGGCATACGAAAGCGTGCCGCTGGTAATCTGCGCTTCGTTGAGGTAAGGCGTAAGGTAAATGTCTGCCGCATAGAGATATTTGAATAATTCCGGTTGGCTGGCGAATTTATCAATGAACACCACATTATTCTCCAGATGTAATTCCGACACCAGTTGGATAAGGTAGTTACGGTATTCCTCACCCACATAATGAAGCACGTGCGGATGCGTCTTCCCCAGCACGACATACAATACTTCGGGATGTTTTTTAACGACTTCGGGCAAAGCTTTTATCGCCGTCTCGATGCCTTTGTTCCGGCTGACAAAACCGAAAGTCAGGAGTACCTTACGTTTATCGAGTTTAAACTCCTTCTTGGCCTCCTGCTGTGAAAATTTGTAATCGGGTACGCCATGCTCGATATAGGCTATCTTCTCTTTCGGCACATCATAAATATCTTCCAGGAATTCTACGGCGTGGTGGCTCATCACCACTACGCGGTTAGCCGTCCTGCAAATACGTTGCAGGATTTCCTTCTGGTCATATGAAGGCGTCTTCAATACGGTATGCAGTGTCACGATAAGAGGTATTTTGAGGCGATGAAGGAGTGAAAGGATATATACGCCGTTACGGCCGCCGAAAATTCCGAATTCATGCTCCAGGATGCAGCAGTCGGCACCGCTGAGGTTGATGTACTCCGCGGCTTCCTGATAATCGCGCTGACATTCCTGTCGGATAGTAAACCCGACTTCTTCAGGATAATCGTATTCCTGGTCGAAATCGTTCATGGCAACAACAAAAAAACCCTTTTTGCTTTTTGGGGAATCATCTTTGCCGGACATGGCTTGCAGCAGGTTTTGGGTAAAGGTTCCGATACCACACCTGCGCGGTGGATACGTCCCGATATATACAGTCTTCATTGCCTTTAATTATTTATTTGTGGTTGGAGGACATATAAAGAACGTTTTCGTCAAGCAAGAGCAGAACAAATTTATTTGTTTTGCCGAGCGCAGAAAACGACTAAAGTAATTGAACAGCTATATACGGCTCTTTGTTTGATAAGGCTATAATCGAATGTAATGGCCGATGAACTCTTTTCCTTTGATATTCAGGGATATTTCCCCTGAATGACTATAACTGCATGCAATGATCGATACAATCGGGGATCTCTTCTTTCCGGTGGGTCACATAGATCAGCGACCTGCCGGTTTGTTGTGCGAAAGACTCGACAATGGAGGTACACTGTTGTTTGTGAGGGTTGTCTAATCCATGGAAAGGCTCGTCGAGTATCAATAATTCAGGATTTTTGATCAAGGCCCTTGCAAAGAACAGCAGCCGTTGTTCGCCCGAAGAAACCCTCAGGAACGGTCTCTCTTTCAAATGCGCTATTTGTAGTATTTCCAGTAGTTTTTCTGCGAGGCGGACCTGTTGATCATTGCACTTGCGGTATAACCCGATACTGTCAAAAAAACCGGAGGCAACCACTGCCGTGCAATTCACGTTTTCCCTGTAATAGAGGTGCAGTTCTGAGGAGCTGAATCCGATACGCCTTTTGATATCCCAGATGCTCTCTCCCGTACCTCTTTTGCGTCCGAAGAGACGTATATTCTTCGCATAAGCCTGCGGATTGTCGGCAAAGATATAGCTGAGCAGGGTCGATTTGCCGGAGCCGTTAGGTCCCAATAGCGCCCATCTCTCATCTTTGAGGATTGTCCAGTTCACATCTTTTTGTATGATCCGTTCTCCGTAAGAAATTTCCACGTTGGCCATCGATACCAGTTCGTTACTTTCGGAGGTACGGTCTTCAAGTGTAAAATCATCCCAGTTTATTCCGGATGCTGGAATACCTGTCGCCACATTTTCAGGGGTAAAACCTGATTTCTCCCCACGATAATTGACCATGCAATCCCGCATCTCCAGGATATGCGTCGTACAGGCAGGCAGGTCTTCCATTGAAGGAGCAATGAACAAAAGGCGGATATTACAGCGGTTCAGCAGAAACAGAAACATATCGTTGAGAATGTTGCGCGACGCTTCATCCAGGCCGATAAAGGGATTGTCGAAGATTAGCATCTTTGGATTATCAAGCAATACCCTGGCAATAAGGAATTTTCGTAATTCACCACTGGATAAATGGATAAGTTTCCGGTCCATCCAATCGAATAAGTGGAAAGTCTCGAAGATAAGCCGGTTTTCTCCGGAGATATTCTCAAGTGGTAATAAGTCGCTTACCAGCGGTATATCCTCATTTTCGGAGTTGTTGAATCGCTGCTGGTAGAACAGCTTACGGTAATCGAGTAGGGTATAGGCGGCATTGAACTCGATCTTCCGGATCTGCTGGGAGGGCAGCAGGGAGCAGGTGCTTTTATCCGGATCTTCTGGAAAATGGTACCGGATATCACCCGATTGAATAGCTATTTTTCCGCATATCAGTTCCGACAGGAGCGACTTTCCGCTTCCATTGCGGCCTACAATACCCCATACCTCATCACTGTTGATTTGCCAGTTGATTGGTTGGGTGAAAGGTGAATCGGGCATCCTCGGGACAACATTCTCGCACGCAATACAATGAGACATAATTTTTGAATATGGAACCATCATCCCGCCACATTGGTTTGTATCCCGAGTTCCTCTACTCTGGCAGCTATTTTCTGCAAATCGGCGAGAGGCGCTTTTTCAAGCTCTTTGGCGGGCGTTTCCCGGTCGATGGTGTAGATCATCACCTCGCGGGGATTAAGTGCCCTGACGACCTCTAACCATGCTGAAATCTCCTCTTCGGTGGTGTTGTCGATTTCATGTCCTTCAAACCGGCCTCTCACGAACAGCGTCTGCAGGATAAAATTACCTTGAAAGCGTTGATAAAGGGCTACCTGTTTCGCTACCGAATAACCGGGCGCATTGGGACGGTCGATCAGGCGGACGGTCTCATCGATTGCCGAGTCGAGTTTCACGATGGGATTTTCTATTTTCTGAAGCGCTTCAAATACTTCCGGCTTATTGAGGTGCATGCCGTTGGTGAGCACGCTTATCCTGGCACCGGGGAAATATTCATTGCGTAAAGCGATGGTGTCATCGATGATGCCCTTGAATTCAGGATGCATTGTTGGTTCGCCGTTACCGGCAAAAGTGATGACATCGGGCGTGACTCCCTCCCGGCGGAGTGATAGCAATTTATCTTCCAGCGCCGCCCGTACATTTTCCCGGTCAGGCAACTTCGTTTTGGTCCGGAAATCTTTATTGAACCCACATTCGCAGTAAATACAGTCGAAAGAACAGAGTTTGCCGTCATATGGCAACAGGTTCATTCCGAGCGATATTCCCAACCTCCTGCTGTGGATGGGGCCAAAAACAATCTCATGAAAAAGTATAGTGGACATATGATTGATAACTAAGAACTAAAAGTGAAAAACTAAAAATTAAGAATGAGAAATACAGCCATTAAAACCATGACAGAATCCGATCGGTGCCGAAAGCGATCACAAAATACCGCAGAAATTTGCCGACAGTCATCGATATCATTACGATGGGTGCGCTGGCCCGCATAAAGCCTAATGCGACCAGCATCAGATCGCCTACGCCGGGAAGGAAACCGAAAAAACCCATGGCCGCTCCCCTGGTCTGCAGGCGGGCAATCATTTGGTTTATTTTTTCCCGGTCTATCTTGAACCATCTTTCGAGCCACTCTATCTTGCCTAACCGGCCCAGATAATAGCAGGTGGCACCACCGGCAGAGTTGCCAACGGTGGCAAAGGCAATACTGGTACCAATATCCGATCCGGCCGCGATCAATGCCGCGAATACCACTTCCGAACTGAACGGCAGGATAGTGGCTGCCAGAAATGAAGCCAGCAGAAGTCCCCAATAACCGTATTCCGCTAATCCGTCAAGCATATTACTAATTTACTAATGTGCTGCCAGCCAGTTTTCGCCAACGCCAATGTCAGTCTTCAGCGGGATCGACAACCGGCAGGCATTTTCCATCTCCTCCGTCACAATGGTTTTTACTTTTCCCAATTCATCAGGAAACACATTGAAATTCAATTCATCATGCACCTGGAGGATCATTTTGGATCGTAGCTTCTCTTCCTGTAACCTATTGAAAATGCGGATCATCGCTATTTTGATGATATCCGCCGCGCTTCCCTGGATAGGTGCGTTGATGGCATTCCGTTCTGCATATCCACGTACGACTGCATTGCGCGAGTTGATATCGACAAGATACCGTTTACGTCCCAGAAGTGTTTCCACAAAGCCTTTATCACGTGCCCGGGAAATGCTTTCATCCATATATTGTTTCACCTGCGGGAAAGTATCAAAATAACCATCGATCAGTTCTTTGGCTTCCGTACGGGAGATGGTAAGCCGCTCCGACAGGCCGAAGGGGGTGATGCCGTAGATAATCCCGAAATTAGCCGTTTTTGCTTTGCGCCGCATATCATCGGTCACTTCTTCGAGGGGTACCTTGTAAATTTTGGCGGCAGTGGCGGCATGGATATCCTGTCCTTTGTTAAATGCTTCCGTCATATTCTTATCTCCACTGAGGTGCGCCATGATACGCAATTCGATCTGTGAATAGTCCGATGAAACAAACAGGCATCCTTCGTCGGGAATGAACACTTTCCGCATCTCCTTACCCCGCTCATCTCGGATAGGGATATTCTGCAGGTTGGGGTTGGTGCTGCTCAGGCGTCCTGTGGCGGCTACCGTCTGGTTGAACGAAGTATGTATCTTTCCGGTGCGGGGATTGATAAGGAGGGGGAACGCATCGATATAAGTGCCGAGGAGTTTTTTCAGACCCCTCTGTTCCAATATCTTTTCTATGATAGGATGCCTCGACCGGATCTTCTCCAACTCCTCCTCACTGGTCTTATACTGTCCCGTCTTGGTTTTTTTCGGTTTGTCCACGATCATCAATCTGTCAAAAAGGATTTCCCCTATCTGTTTGGGAGAATTGACATTGAACTCGATGCCGGCCATATCGGTGATCTCTTTTTCAATCTGTTGCAGTTCGGCCGTGTATTGGGTGGAGAGCTCCTCCAACGCTTTCAGGTCGAGCCGCACTCCGGTCCACTCCATATCGGCCAGCACATAGACAAGGGGGCATTCAATCTCGTAGAACAGTTTCTCCAGTTTGTTTTCGTGGATTTCCCGTTCCAGTATATTCTTTAGTTTCAATGTGATATCGGCATCTTCTGCCGCATAATCGGATACGATCTCCGGATCCACATCACGCATACATTTTTGATTTTTACCCCTCGGGCCAATCAATTCTTCGATATGGATCGTCCGGTATTTGAGGTAGGTCTCCGCCATATAGTCCATCCCGTGCCTGATCTCCGGGTTGAGGAGATAATGGGCGATCATGGTGTCGAAGAGTTTTCCTTTCACCCGGATATCGTAATTGCGGAGTGAGAGGATATCGTATTTGAGGTTCTGACCGATCTTGCCGATAGACTCATTTTCGAAAAAAGGCTTGAAGATTGCAGTCTGACGATAGGCCTCCTGGCGGTCGGCAGAAATGGGTACATACCATGCTTCTCCCTCCTTCAATGCAAAGGAGAGCCCTACCAGGTCGCTCAACAGGGGATCCATGCCGGTGGTCTCCGTATCGAAGCAGACTTCTTTTTCCCGTGACAGCTTTTCACATAGTTCCGCCATCTCCTTTTCCGACCGTATCATTGTGTATTGATGGGGAGTTGAGCGAATGTCGGAATAACCGGCAAAGAGTGTCTCCACCGGCACAGTTTCCTGTACAATTTCCTCTTCGATGGTAGCAAACAGGTCTCCCTGTACAGGCCCTTTGGGTGCGACGATCACCGTTGTCCGGCTGAACAGGCGGTTCAGGAATGTACGGAATTCCAATGCTTCGAAAAGTATTTTCATCGCCTCTTCGTCCATTTCTTTCCGGGCAAGATCCTCCTCTTTTACTTCAATGGGAACATTGGTTTTGATGGTGGCGAGGAATTTTGAGAAAAGTATCTGTTCCCGGTTCTCTTCTATCTTCTTTTGCAATGCCCCTTTCAATTGATGGCTTTGTGCCAGGAGGTTTTCAATGGTACCGAACTCGTTGAGCAGTTTTACAGCCGTCTTTTCTCCTACTCCCGGGCAGCCGGGAATATTATCGGAAGCATCCCCCATTAGCCCCAACAGGTCGATCATCTGGGCAGGGCTGGAAAGTCCATATCTCTCCATTACCTTTTTGTCGTCCAGAATATCAAAATCGTTGCTGCCGTATTTGGGTTTGTATATAAAGATATGAGGTTCGGCGAGCTGGCCGTAGTCTTTATCCGGTGTCATCATATAAACATCAAAACGGTCTTTGTCTGCCCGTTTGGCAATGGTACCGATCACATCGTCGGCTTCATAACCGGGTACTTCCAATATGGGAATATTGTAAGCAGTGATAATCTGTTTGATGATGGGCACCGACCGCTTGATATCCTCCGGGGTTGCTTCACGCTGTGCCTTATAGGCTTCGTATTCCTGATGCCGGAAAGTGGGGCCGTCGGGATCGAAGGCGACGGCGATATGCGACGGGTTTTCCTTATGGAGTACTTCCTCCAGCGTATTGACAAATCCGAAGATGGCGGATGTGTTCTCGCCCTTTGAGTTTACCCTCGGGTTTCTGATAAACGCGTAATAAGAACGGTAAATGAGTGCGTATGCGTCCAGAAGGAAAAGTTTGTTTTTGCTCATAAATATCAATTGCATTAGATGTTTTCTACACTCAACATAGTCAAAACTTGTTTTGACTATGTGTTCGTTCATCGAAAACATTAGAAAAAATCTGATTAAGAAATGTAAAGTTACGAATATTTGTTGCTGGGAGGAGAATAATTTATAAATTTGTGACATAAAATTCAGGATGCGATGGATCAAAGTCAGATTATAAGAGACTTTCTACAGGAGGAACTGGAACTTTTTGATATTTATTTGCGAGAATCGATCAAGAATGACAATCCCCGCATTTCAGGAATTATCGATTATGTTTTTAAGGCAAACGGCAAACGGCTAAGACCCATGTTGGTGTTGTTGACCGCAAAGGCCTGCGGGCAGATCATCCCGGAAACATACCATGGTGCTGTGACTGTTGAACTGTTGCATACAGCCACGCTTGTGCATGATGATGTGATTGATAAATCCGACATGCGTAGGGGGAAAAGTTCGGTGAATGCCGTGTTTGACAATACACGGGCGGTATTGGTCGGAGATTATCTTTTGTCGACCGCCCTGGCTGAGAGTGTAAAGACAAAAGACTTCAACATTGTACGGATCATGTCGGAGTTGGGAAGAAGCCTTGCGGAGGGCGAGCTGGTACAATACTCTCTTGCTGAAGAGATACTCATCGATGAAGCATCTTATTTTAAGGTGATTGATAAGAAAACCGCCTCTTTGTTGCGTGCCAGTGTTACTATCGGGGCCATTACAGGAGGTGCTCCCCCGCAAACCATCTCCAAGTTCGGCCGCTTGGGAGGAATTCTGGGTATTTGCTTCCAGATAAGGGATGATATCTTTGATTACTATAAAACCGATGTGGGTAAGCCTACCGGGAATGACATCAGGGAAGGGAAGGTGACACTTCCGTTAATATACGCCCTGAAAAATGCACCTAAGCCCTTGTCGGATGAGGTATTGAGAGTTATTCATTCGCGTGATTATTCGGAGGAGAATATTGAGCTTGTGCTTGATTTTGCCAAAGAGTATCAAGGGGTAGAGTATGCCTATAAAAAGATACGGGAGTTATTGGATGAAGCGGAAGGCATTATTTCGGAACTCTCCATCGATGACCATCTCAAAGATCTTTTGCGTATTCTTCTTATCTATTTGAACAATCGCGAATATTAAAATGAAAAAAGAGAGTGAACCTGTTGATTCACTCCCCTTCCTTCATTCATCTCTGTTAATTATTGGATTTCAATCAGTTTGGAGGCAGATACCTTTTCTTCTTCTTCCCGGGTGGGGATTTCAACGGTCAGAACTCCGTTTTCCACTTTAGCCGTTATCTTCTCCTTTTCCACATCATCGGGCAATACCATTCTTCTTTGGAATTGCGTGTAAGAAAATTCACGTCTTAAATAGGCTCCCTTTTTATCTTTATCTTCCTTTTCATTTTTCTTCTCAAAAGAGATTACCAGATTATTGTCGTCATCTATTCTCACTACACAATCTTCCTTGGTCATTCCCGGAGCAGCTACTTCCACTGTAAAACCATTTTCATTCTGTTGAATGTTGATGGCAGGTACTGATTTGCTGCTGTTTTCCATCCATTCATTACCGAAGAAATCATTGAATACACTCGGTAACCAGTTGTTTGTACGTCTGATAATTGCCATAATATTATTCCTTTCTTTTATTTTCAATTTGTTCTTACATCATTGAAAGGGCAAAATATATGCCGGAGGGGATTTACCCCATTTGTAGGAATTTTAATGACAAAATGACCTAAAAAAGCCTGAAAATAGTATAAAATCACAGAAAATAAAGACAAAGTGACAGTAGAAAGGTTCGGCGATACACCCTCTCGAAGGGCGTTTAGCCTGACCGAAGATTATTCGAGGATCGAATATGTTCTCTTGCCTGAATGGGTTTTACCATATCTGTCTGTAGCCCTTATTTCGATGATGTGCTTGCCTCCTGGCAGATCTGTGGGAACAGGGCCAATCCATACATGCGTACTGTTCACCGGATTCGACGGACGCCTTCCCGGGAGTAGTTCTTCGGTGAAATCCCACTCCAGTAATTTTGTGAGGTAGCTGAGGTCGGGAGCGGATACATAGTGCATTTTCCGCCATTCACCCTCACCGATCCTGTACTCTACCAGGTCATCCTTACTACCCATAAAGAAATTCACCATGACCTGTGAAGTAGTTCTTCCTTTATATGGTACTACTTTTGGCGCAAAGATATTCATTTGGTAATCGCTTTCTCTGCCGGCTACTTTATAATCCACATCATATTGATTCCCATTGATATTCAGAAAAGCGTATCCCTGTGGCGTACCGTCGCGCATAGTCGCATCGGGCAATCCCTTCTCGTCGAGTTTCCCTGAATACCAATCCCCTGAAGTAGTACCTGCGTTATATTCATGCAAAGGCTTTTTCCCTTTCCATCCTTCGGCTTCTGTATACTCTATCTGGTCCTGCAAATGGGTGTGCGCCGACATGATCAATACGTTCTCATAATCTTTCAACAGGTCGAACAGGCGCTGGCGGTCCTCCAGCCGGTACGAACCGCCCGAGTTGTCTTTCATGTGGATATGTTGTGATAAGACTACCAGCTTGTCTTTGGGGACATGCTTCAGGTTGTTTTCCAGAAAAATAAGCTGATCTTGCCGGTAACCGCCCCAATAACCTTTGCCGTCGCGCGGATCGGGATAGAGGATATTGTCGAGGATGATAAAATGTGCGCTGCCGTAGTTAAAAGCGTAATTGGCGCTGCCGAAATTCTTTTTGAAGGTTTCGTCCGAAAGTTCATCCGAAGGTGCGTCGTAATTCATGTCGTGATTACCCATTACGTTGTACCACGGCAGTTGTAGACGGCGCATTCGTTCTTTGTAGACCGGATGCAGGTCGAGATTATCCCCCGCTATATCCCCTAAGCTGATTCCGAAAAGGGTTTTATCGGTCTTCTTCACATCGTTCACGATTTTTTCCGTGAAATAGTCCATATCCTGGATGGAGTAGGGCTGTGGGTCCCCAAAGACAATAACGGTGAAATTCTCCGGTTCATCCTGCTTGTAGAGGGCAAAATCTACCGACTTGGGGAGATTTCCCGTTGGAGATATCCCTTTATAGGTAAAAGAGTCGGGTGAACCCTCCGGTTTGTGGTGGTAATAAAACCGGGGAATAAAATTTTCGTCCACAGGAGTTTGGTATCCGCCGGGCTTGATCACAAAGATCGTATTGCCGTCGCTCACAGGGAGAGTGTAAAATCCTTTACTATCCGTAAGGACCACATCCATTCCGTTTGAAACAGACACATTGGGAATGCCGGCTTCACTTCTGTCTTTTTTGCCGTTTCTATTGGCATCTTCATATACATATCCTTTGATTGTCTGTTGGGAATAGACAAGGATACTGCTGAATAGCAGGACAAGAACGAGTAAATTTCTTTGCATTGCGGAGTGTTTTATGATTGAGCTATATCGAATTACAAAGATAGATTTTTCCTCCTGTCAAGTTGTTACAAAACGGTGAACTTTTTCGATTAGCGAGTACAGAGGCAAAACTTGTTTTGACTATGTCGAGCGTAGAAAAAGTCTAACTTTAGTGAACTTTTTCTCACTTTCATTCGTATTTCAAAAGTGATTTCTCTGCGATCTCGGCTTCGTTCTTGACCGGGATCAGGGTAAACCCCCATTTGTAATCCTGATTGGCAGGAATACTGTATTCGGGTAGCGGACGAGCCCCCCAGCTGTTGTAGCCGGCTACACCCTGTTGTTTCATGTCGATACACACCTCCACGAAATCCTGTGGCACGATATCATTGATGTGGGTATGTCGTGGCATCCTGTTCTCCGGGCTGTCCCATCCTTTTCTTCTGAGTTCATTCGATTTATCGGCTGCTTCCTCAGGATAGAAATTATTCCACTGGTAGGGCTTGTCTTTGTTTTCTTCGGAGTCAAAATCTTCTACACTGTTACGTAGTGCATTGAACCCTATCGTACTGTCGGCAACCACTAACAGCCCGCTGTTTCCGCCCGTAAGGGCGACCCAACGGGTATCGCTCCTGTGCCCGTTTTCCTGTGGGCGGGCATACAACACATACATCTCTTCGGCGGTAGTCTTGTAACGGCCTATCTTCGATCCCGACGCACGGTCGATATAATTTTCCCCGGGGCCTCTGCCAAAATACTCCACATTGTTCATCGACACAGGCAGGCGGAAACGAATGCCGATCCTGGGTACCGTCAGTTCTGATGATGTTTTACGAGCTGCAGTGGCTTCAGGTGAAAAGGTGGCCAGTTGGGTGGCTTCGGAAGCACCTGTCCGGAGCTCTTCGAGGTTGGCTCCTACGAATTCCGCATTGACTCTCAATACACCTTGCGTATCTATCGTATATTCTATAATATAGGGGTTTCCGGCAGCAAGAAGATAGGAGACTTCAATCACTGCTTTTTCGTTTTCCTTACGGGTTTTTATTTCTGTCACACGGAAGTTTTTACTCGATTGTTTCCATATCTGAAGGCGATATGGCATCCCGTTTCCATAATCATTATCGTTAGGGCCTCTCCAGAAATTAGGCTGGATGCCGAAGCCGTCTTTGAAATATTCATTGCCGTGAACCCTGTAGGAGGTGACTAATCCGCTTTTCTTATTGAATACAAACTGTACGGCCGGCGATGTAACAGAGACTGTTTCATTGTCTTCAGTAATATTGAGTTTCTCGCCCGATGCAGTCTCGTACGCCTTTCTTTCAGTCTGTGTGGGAAGACTGAATTGTTCAATGGCCACAACATATCCGGCGGGTAGGAGAGGAGTAGCTTCTTTGAGCGCCACTTCGAAATTCAGGAAATATTCCGCACCGTTACTGTTTCTTGCCGGGGGTGTGATAGTCACTTCCCTCGACTCGCGGGGTCCCAGCACAATATTGAGTACCTCTTCCGCCACCTTTTCACCGTTGGCGGTGATATTGTACCTTATTTCATATTGATCACTATTTGTAAAGAAGAGGCGATTGGTGATTTTATACCGGTTCCGAGAGGCATCCACAGCCTCAAAAGCGAATTCCTGATGTACATATTTCACTTCGGCCGTGGCAGGATGTGGATTTCTTGCCGGGTCGATAAGACCGTCACAAACAAAATTGCCGTCGCTCGGCATATCCGTGCCATAATCGCCCCCATAGGTCCAGTATTCATCTCCATTTTCATCCTTTTCCAGTAAGGCATGTTCTACCCATTCCCAGATATATCCCCCTTGCAGGTTCGGATATTTGTGAATGGCTTCCCATTGGATATCGAGGTTGCCATTGGAGTTACCCATGGCATGGGAATATTCGGAAGGAACGATAGGGCGGTCACTTCCTTTTTTCCCTATTTCTTCAAGCCATGCAGCACTCGGGTATTGCGGAACATATATATCGGAATTCCACTCCCAGAGGGCACGTTCGTAATTTACGGGGCGTTGCATCAGTTCACTGTCCGCTTCTTTCACCCAAAGATAAGCCTGGTAGAAATTGTATCCGTTTCCGGCTTCGTTCCCGAGCGACCAGAAAGTGACCGAAGGAAAATTCTTATTCCGTTCGAACATATTGGTGACCCGGTGTATATGAGAATGCAACCATTCGGGATTGTTTCCGAGCGTTCCGCCTTTTCTGAGGTCGTAGTACATGCCATGCGACTCGATATTGGCTTCATCGTAGACATAGAAACCATATTCATCACATAGCTCGTAAAAACGGCGGGATTGCGGATAATGGCTCAACCGGATGGAGTTGACATTGAATTGTTTCATCAGTTCAAAATCACGCTTCATAATCTCTTCTGTGACATAATGCCCTGTTTTTTGATTCACTTCGTGGATATTCACTCCCTTGAGGATAATGGGCTGTCCGTTCACCAGAAGCAGGTTATCGATTCTCCCGCCGTTGCCTCTCACCGGTTTAATTTCAATGCGGCGGAATCCTACGGAGAAGGGGATTACTTCGGCTATTTTCTTGTTCTGGGTAATGGTTATAGTGAGTTTGTAAAGATTAGGTGCTTCTGAAGTCCATGTAAGCGGATTATCGATGGTTTCAGCGAAGAGAAGGTCTTTTTCTTCACCGGGGCTGAGGCTCAACGGTTGTTTCCCGGAAGAAACTATGTTATTGTTTTTGTCCGTCAGCTCATAAGATACTTCTACTTTTGATGATTTCGTATCCCTGTTTTTGACCATGGTTTTCAGCTTGAAAATGCCGTCGCGGTAGTCATCGTCAAGCGTGGAAACTACGGCGAAATCCCTCACAGATGTCTTGGGTTGTGACCATAGATAAACATCCCGTTCAATCCCACTGATACGCCAGAAATCCTGGCACTCTAAATAGGAACCGGTACTCCAGCGGAAAATTTTCAGTGCCAGGGTGTTCTTTCCGACTTGCACGTAATCGTTGATCAGAAATTCTGCCGGATTTTTGGAATCTTCGCTGTAACCCACCTCTTTGCCGTTGATATAGACATAAACGCCCGATTTTGCGCCGGCAATATGAAGGAAAATACTTCGGTTCAGCCAGTCAGCAGGAATATCGATTTCCCGCCTGTATATACCTACCGGATTCTCTTCGGGTAGGGTAGGGGGTTGAGGATCGCGGGGCTTGAATTCATAACCATGGTTCACATAGATGGGGGTGCCGAATCCTTGTACCTCCCAATTGCCCGGAACGGTGATGTCTGCCCAGTCGGTTGTGGGGGTGCCGGGATCAGTAACCCCTTCCGGAAGTTGTTTATATCCGTCCACATAGTAAAATTTCCATGTCCCGTTCAGTGATTTATAGTAGGGACTATCTTCAAATTTTTTTGAAACGGCATCGCTTTTCGAATCGAAAGTTATGAATGAGGTCCGGGGATATTCCTTATTCACCTCTAATATCTTAAAATTTTTCCAGTAAGGCAACACTTCTCCACCCGGATATGTGCTGTTGTCCTGTGCGCTCGATTCCCCTAAAGGTGACAGGCCCAGAATAGCGGCCATTGCAATTAATTTGATTTTCTTCATTACTAAATTTATAAGTGTAAGTTCTCTGAAAATACATTTTCCAATTGTACTCTTCTTATGAATAGGTAGAGTATTTTTTATGGAAAAGATATTTAGGGATGTTCCATGTTTTAATAAAATATTCAGATTACGGATGCTTTTTCGAGCAGTACATCAGCGAGCCGACTTGCCCCGATGCGGAAGAGGGTATTATTGCACCATTCTTCTCCGAGTAATTCCCTTACAATAGTATAGTATTTTACAGCATCCTCTGCGGTAGCAATTCCTCCGGATACTTTCAGTCCGGCTTTCTTCCCGGTTTTGGCATGATAGGAAAGGATGGCCTGGCACATCACGTATGCTGCTTCAGGAGTAGCTCCGGGGTATCCCTTTCCTGTGGATGTTTTCAGGAAATCGGCTCCGGAATAGAGCGACAGGATGGCTGCCTGATGGATATTCTTTGCATTCTGTAATGCACCGGTCTCCAGAATTACTTTCAACGAAGCATGGCGGCAGGCCTCCTTTATTTCAGTAAGTTCTTCACACATTTCTTCGTATTCATCGTCTAAAAACTTGCCTACATTGATGACCACATCTATTTCATCGGCACCATCAGCCACAGCAAGCGCAGCCTCCGCCACTTTTATCTCGGTGAAGGTCTGGGATGAAGGAAATCCTCCTGCCACACAGGCTATCTTTATATCGGCTGTGAGCGCTTCTTTCACCGTGCGAGCAAAGTTGGGATAGACGCAAATGGCTGCAACATTATCCATTTCCGGAGTAGAACCATCGAAACTGTTCACCTTTTCGGTGAATTTCCAGATACTCTCATTCGAATCGGTACTGTTGAGTGAGGTGAGATCTATACAGCTATACAGTTTTTTATAGACCTTCGTATTGTTGTTTTCACTATACTTCCCGGCAAGAAGATCGTTTACTTTTTTCGTGATCTCTTCGTCCGTCAGTGTAAACGGATGGCTTGCAATTGCTTTTTTATATTTGTTGGTTTCCATTTTCTGTTGTTTTATTTTCTGTTGGTTATCTATAATTTTGTCGATACTGCCTGAGGCCATCATAGCAGTTTTTTGTTATTGTGGTGTCTGTCAGCGTCTCTCTGTGTCTTTTTCTCTATGTTCTTATGTAAAGCGTCTTCCAGGTCTACCCCGGTTTGGTTGGCCAGACAGAATAATACCCAAAGCACATCCGCCATTTCGTCCGCCAGATTTTTCGACAGGTCCGATTTTTTGAAGGATTGGTCGCCGTAGGTCCGGGCCATAATCCGCGCCAGTTCGCCTACCTCTTCGGTTAAAATGGCCATATTGGTCAACTCGCTGAAATAGCGTACGCCATAGGTTTTGATCCATTCATCCACCTGTTGTTGAGCTTCCTGTATCGTCATGTTGTTTCGTTTCTGTTTCTTGTTACTTTTTGGAAATCGTCTGGAATAATTACACCCGTTTCTCCCAATCCCCCAGTCCCTAAGTCTCCCAATCACCTCAATCACCCCGTCTCCCCAATCGCCGAGTCTCCCAGTCCTCTAATCACCTCGTCTCCCAGTCTCCAGTCCCCCAGTCATTATTCCCTGTTTTTTGAATCGATCCAGATGGTAACAGGACCGTCATTTGTCAATTCTACCTGCATATCGGCACCAAACTCTCCGGTGAATACCTGTTTTTGCAGCATCTCCGACAAGACAGCGCAGAACTGTTCATATAACGGAATGGAAATATCCGGTTTGGCGGCCCGCAGATAGGAGGGACGATTTCCTTTTTTCGTACTGGCATGTAGTGTAAATTGTGATACCACTAAGATATCACCGCCGGTTTCCAGTACCGATAAGTTCATAACCCCTTTTTCATCGTCAAATATACGCAGATTTACCGTTTTTTTGCATAAAAATGCGATATCTTCTTTATTGTCGGTATCCTCTATACCCACAAAAAGCAACATTCCTTCTCCGATGCTGCTTATTTTCTGTCCGTTGATATGAACGGCAGCTTCTTTTACGCGTTGAATAAGTAACCTCATAGTTTTATCAAGAAGTTTTTCACCCGTGTATCCAATTCCAGATGATTTCACCTTTACTTTTTCCGATCAAAGCGGCGATCTCTTCTTTACTGGCTTCTTTAATCCGTTTGGTACTCTTGAAGTGTACCAGCAATCTCTTTTTTGTTTCGGGACCGATGCCTTTGACCTGATCCAGTTCGGAGGTTGTTTGTGATTTGCTCCTTTTTTGTCGATGGAATGTGATCCCGAACCGGTGTGCTTCATCCCGTGCTTGCTGAATCAATTTTAACGTTTCGGAATTCTTGTCGATATAGAGCGGAATGGGGTCTTCAGGGAAATAAATTTCTTCCAGACGCTTGGCAATACCGATGATCGCGATTTTTCCGTATAACCCGATTTTCTGAAGCGATTCTACAGCAGCATGGAGTTGCCCCTTACCTCCGTCAATTACAATGAGTTGGGGTAGGGAGGCGCCTTCGTTAAGCAGACGAGAATAGCGTCTTTCCACAATCTCACGCATCGATGCGAAATCATCAGGCCCTACAACGCTTTTCACGTTGTAATGGCGGTAATCTTTTTTGGATGGTTTCGCTTTTTTGAAAACAACACATGCTGCCACCGGATTTGTCCCCTGAATATTGGAATTGTCGAAACACTCGATATGCCATGGAATTTCTTTCAATTGTAAATCATTCTGCACACCTTTCAAAATTCTGGTAGTCCTTTGTTCCGGATTGAGCATTTCCGCTTTTTTTAATTTGTCGATTTTGTATTGCTTCACATTCTTTTCCGATAAGTTGAGGAGTTTTCGCTTTTCGCCCCTTTGGGGAATGGAGAACTCTACTCCCGGTAACTTCAGATCGGGCATAAAGGGGACAATAATTTCTTTTACGTCGCTGCCGAACCGTTGGCGCATCTCCACAATCCCCATTCCGAGCAATTCTTCCGGAGATTCATCGAGTTTCTTCTTATATTCAAAGGTATATGCTTGATTTACAGCTCCATTTACTACATGTAAGTAATTGATATAGGCTGAATTATCGGCCTCATCCATAGAGAATACGTCCAGATTATAGTGTATATTGCTTACTACCTGCGATTTCTCTCTGAAATTTTGGATCAGGAGCAATTTTTCCTTTAATCTGTGCGCCTCTTCAAAACGCAATTGTTCCGCCAGGAACTGCATCTTTTCATGGACCTGTCTTTCAATAATAGCCACATTCCCTTTCAGTATCTCAATGATCTCTTCTATATTTTTATTATATTCGGCCAGTGATTGCAGAGCCTCGCAGGGACCTTCACATCGTTTGATATGATATTCGAGGCATACTTTGAATTTTCCCGCGGCAATATTTTCAGGGGTCAGGTTGAGCCGGCATGTGCGTATTTTATATACTCTCCTGAAAATGTCCAATAACGCATTCACTGATTGTACCGACGTATAGGGCCCGAAATACCTGGAACCATCCTTCACTACATTCCGGGTTTTATATACCCGGGGAAAATATTCATTTTTGACCACGATAAAAGGATAAGACTTGTCATCCTTCAGCATTACGTTGTAACGCGGCCTTAGCTTCTTGATCAGATTATTTTCCAGCAGGAAAGTGTCTTCCTCCGAATTGACGACGATATATTTTATCTGCCTGATCTTCCTTACCAGGATACGTGTTTTTGGATGTTCGTGGTGTTTGTTGAAATAGGAGGAGACCCTTTTCTTCAGATCCTTGGCCTTACCGACGTATATAACGGTGCCGTTCTCATCAAAGAACTGGTAGCAGCCCGGTTGATGAGGAATAACGGCAAGCGTATTTTTAATTTCGTCAGTCATAGCAGGGGATGGGATTTATTGTTACCGTCAGGGATCCGCTATATGTTTAGAATTTGATAACTGAATTTACATCTACCTCTTTGGGGAAATGCTCCATGCCATTCAATTCTTCCAGTTCGATAAGGAAGTTGATATAAATCTTCTTTACGCCCAATTTTTTCACAAGGTTGTATGCAGCCACCATGGTTCCGCCGGTAGCAAGGAGATCGTCGTGGAGTAATACTACATCGTCTTTCGTTAATGCGTCCTCATGAATTTGTATGGTATCTTCTCCGTATTCTTTCGTGTAGGTCTCCTCGATCACTTTATAGGGAAGTTTGCCCGGTTTACGGATAGGGACAAACCCTGCTCCTAATCTGATCGCTACGGCAGGGCCCATAAAAAAACCTCTGGATTCGATTCCCACTACTTTGGTAATCCCCTTGTCCTTGTATCTTTCATACAGGATATCCGAAAGTTCTTTCAGGTGAGAAGCCGATTGAAACAGGGTCGTAATGTCTTTGAATTGGATCCCCGGTATGGGGAAATCAGGGATGTTCCTGACGGAGGATGTAAGTGTTTCGATACTCATTTTTTTTATAATATAATTCATTTTTTTGGAATGTTCCACGTGAAACATTTATCTTTTTAGCGGCCTAATAATACAAGCAAAACGGAAATATCATTGGGTGAAACGCCAGGAATCCTGCTTGCCTGGGCAATAGTCTCGGGGTTGATTCTTGTCAATTTTTGTCTTGCTTCCGTCGAGAGCGATTGTATTTGGTTATAGTTGAATTTGTCTTTGATGCGGATATCTTCCAGACGGGTGATCTTGTCGGCCATCATTCGTTCCCGTTTGATATATCCGTTGTATTTTATCTGTATATCGGCCGATTCTGTGATTTCCTCTTTCCGTTCGTCGATGGTTTCCAACAGTTCTTTAAGAGGTGTAACCTCTTGTGCCATCAGCGACAGGTCGATGTGAGGTCTTGTGAGCAGATCATGCAGCTTAACGCCGTGCTTTAATGACGCTGTTCCGATATGTTCCAGGAAAGGATTGATCCGATCGGCTTTAATAGAGAAATTGTGTGTAAAATCGATTATTTGTGCTACTTTTTCTTCTTTTCGATTGAGTAATTCGAGTCTCTCCCTGCTCGCCAATCCTAACTCATAAGCCTTTTTGGTAAGCCTTTCGTCGGCATTGTCCTGACGGAGTAGAATGCGGTATTCCGCACGCGAGGTGAACATCCTGTAGGGTTCATCCACCCCCTTGGTGATCAGGTCGTCGATTAAAACCCCTATATAGGCTTCATCTCTGCGTAATATGAAAGGATTACCTCCTTGACAGTTGATATGGGCGTTAATCCCTGCTATCAATCCTTGCCCTGCGGCCTCTTCATAGCCAGTAGTTCCATTGATCTGGCCTGCAAAAAAGAGATTTTTGACCGGTTTGGTTTCCAATGTAGGATGCAATTGGCGCGGATCGAAAAAGTCATATTCTATGGCGTATCCCGGACGGAAAATATGTACATTCCTGAAAGCCGGGATCCGTTGTAAAGCGTTCAACTGTGTCTGTAAGGGCAGGGAAGAGGAGAAGCCGTTGATATAGTATTCGTGGGTGGTTTCTCCTTCGGGTTCAAGAAACAACTGATGGCTCGTTTTATCGGAGAATGTGACGATCTTGGTTTCTATGCTGGGGCAGTAGCGTGGACCTATACTTTGTATCTGTCCATTATAGAGAGGGGAATCATTCAGTCCTTCACGCAGGGCTTCATGCACATCCTCCGAGGTGTAAGCTATCCAGCAGCTTTTCTGCTTGAGGGTGCGTTGTACATCGGGAAGGTAGGAGAATTTATGAAAATCCACATCTCCCTTTTGTTCTTCCAGCAGGGAAAAATCGACGGTTCTTGCATCGATACGTACTGGCGTACCTGTCTTCATCCGGTCGGTGGTAAAGCCCATATCACGCAATTGTTCAGTCATCCCGTATGATGCCGGTTCAGAGGCACGTCCTCCGCCAATTTGTACCTTGCCGATATGGATCAGTCCGTTCAGGAAAGTACCGTTTGTGAGAATCACCGCTTTGGAGAAGAATTCCACACCTATCCCGGTCTTTACACCGGAAATGGTTGAACCCTTACAAATAAGCCCTGTCACCATATCCTGCCACATATCAAGATTGGGTGTGTTTTCGATGATGTCACGCCATGCGCCGATAAACTTCATCCGGTCGCTCTGCACACGGGGACTCCACATAGCGGGGCCTTTCGAGCGGTTCAGCATCCGGAATTGAATAGCGGTCTTGTCGCTCACAATCCCCGTCTGCCCACCCAATGCATCAATTTCACGTACAATCTGCCCTTTTGCAATCCCGCCTACAGCGGGATTGCAACTCATCTGGGCAATCTTGTTCATGTCCATTGTGATCAGCAGCGTCCTGGAGCCCAGATTGGCGGCGGCCACGGCCGCTTCACATCCCGCATGGCCCGCCCCTACCACTATGATGTCATAATTGAAAGTCATTTTTTTATTTTGAGAGAGCAAAGATACTAAAAAAGAAAAAGTTAACCGCTGCTGTGATGTTAATTACAGATAAGAATAATTCAATATGCTTTATTTCAATTAAATGCGTAGATATACCGGGAGATGGGCACTATATCTACCGGTGTACCTTCCCCCTATAGGTGCGATCGTCCATTGCGGGCGGATCATCCTCAATATCATAAAAATTCCAGGAGTTATAGGACATACGAGAAAGGAATTGCCATATCTACACAAAAAGTGTGTACAAATGTAAATTGCTGTTATTCAACCGTATCCCTGCGTCAGCCGATTATTTCATCGCATTCTTAAAGCCTCTTCCTCGGCCGCTTTCATCTGTTGCTGTTCTGTTTCTGATTTATCATTAAGACCGCACAAATGTAATATGCCGTGGATAATGACACGGTACAACTCTTCCTCGAAATCTGCATTATATTGGATTGAATTCGACAATACCGTGTCGAGACTGATAAAAATATCGCCCGAAATACGATCTCCTTCGGTATAATCGAAGGTGATGATATCGGTATAAAAATCATGTTGCAGGTATTGCCGGTTAACCTCCAGAATTTTTTCGTCGTTACAAAAAAGATAGGAGATATCTCCGGTCTGTTTTTCGTAATTCCTTGCTACGGATTTTATCCAGTTGGCAGTTTCCCTTTTTTTGATTTTGGGGAAATCGACATTTTCAACATCAAAAGTGATCGACATTTTATTAACATTTATTTGATTGGAGAATCCTTTATTTTTTACCCGAAAAAGAGGTAGGCCACAAAAATAGCGGCTAAAATACTTGCCAAATCGGCCAAAAGCGCATAGGGAACGGTATAGCGTGAATTTTTGATGTTTACGGCACCGTAATAAACAGCCACGATATAAAAGGTAGTGTCGGTGGCACCTTGCAGTACGCAGGACAATCTGCCGGCAAACGAGTCAGCTCCGAAAGTCTGCATGGTGTCGATCATCATTCCCCGGGCACCACTACCGCTCAGCGGTTTCATCAAAGCTGTGGGCATGCCATCTACCCAACGTGTATCCAACCCGGTCAATGCTACCAGATCCCGCAACCCTTCCATCAGGAAATCCATTGCTCCGGAAGCACGGAAAACGCCGATACCGACCAGGATTGCGATAAGGAAAGGGATAATGGAGACAGCGGTTTTGAAACCCTCCTTTGCCCCGTCGATAAAAGCATCGAAGATATTGATTCTGCGACGCAGCGCCTTTATGATAAAAAGTACGATAATTGTGAAAAGGAAGATATTAGCTGCAAGTCCGGAGACAAGATTGATCTGTTCCTGCGACATCGACCGGAAGAGAACTATCGTACCGATGATAAGTGTCGCTATGCTCAATACAAATCCCATGATTGCCTTGTTGAAAATATGGATACGTTGTTTCAGGCAGACGGCGATCATGCCGACCACGGTAGAAGCAAAAGTGGCGATCATGATCGGGATGAAGACGTCGGCTGGATTAACAGCGCCTAACTGGGCACGGTAGACCATGATGGTGACAGGGATCAGTGTCAGTCCCGATGCATTCAGGACCAGAAACATGATCATGGGATTGGAAGCCTCCTCTTTTTTTGGATTGATATCCTGCAGCTCCTGCATCGCTTTCAACCCGAAGGGTGTCGCCGCATTATCGAGTCCCAGCATATTGGCAGACAAATTCATCAGAATAGAGCCGGAAGCGGGATGATTTTTAGGTATATCGGGGAAGAGCCGGGAGAAAAGAGGGGCGACAGCCCTTGAAAAGAGTTCTATCATTCCTCCTTTTTCTCCGATCTTCATTACACCCAACCAGAGCGAAAGCACTCCCGTTAATCCTAGAGAAATCTCGAAACCGGTTCTGGCAGACTCATAAGTGGAATTCATGATCTCGGTAAAGACGTTCATATCTCCAAAGAAAATCAGCTTTACCAGAGCCACCAAGAAAGCGATCAGAAAAAATGCAATCCAAATGTAATTCAATACCATACCTTGCAGAAATCTTTGATTAGACGGATATATGTGCGGACAAAGATTTACCAAAGGTACAATTTATGACCATTTATCAAAAAGAAAACAATATATTTTCTAACTTTAAGGCATTGATTAGGTGGAATGGTGGAAAAGTGGAAAGGGGATTTGAATTACCAATTAGCAATTACTAATTACTAATTACCAATGGGTCAATGTGACACAAGCCTCAAATCCCAGATTGTTCACGATGTAAATTTGCACTTTTCGTTTACTAAATGTCTTGGCTCTTGATTCTGGGTTCTTGGCTCTAATTTTTAAAGTCTTTGTTCTTTGTTCTTTGTTCTTTACTCTTTACTCTTTACTCTAATCATCATGTACTGGAAAGATTTTCTATATTTTCAGAGAGGCTCAAAGATGGCGGTAATTCTATTGCTAATCCTTATTGTATTGACCCTGATCCTGAATATTGTTTTCAGTTTCCGTCACTCATCGGATATCATTCTGCAGCAAAACGATTCGCTCGTACGGGAATTTGAGGAATTCCGTCGGACATTGACATTGAAAGAGCCGCCTGGCACCGCTGTTTCCGATGAAAGGAGGGTATCCACAGGGCGTGAAAGTGTGGCAGAACGTTCATCACATGAGACCGGTTCCGGTACTAATCCCCGTCGCAGTGAAAAAGGGATCTCCCAGCGGTATTCTTCAACCGGCGACAACATCTCATCCTCCCGTACTGCCTATCCTGCCTCCGAAAAGCTTGCCGTAGGGGAGACGATCTCCCTGAACGAAACCGATACCACTGAATGGAAGAAAGTTCCGGGTGTCGGGAGCGTATATGCTTCCCGGATTGTGGGCTACCGCGGCTTACTGGGTGGTTTTGTGCGCGTAGAACAATTGTTGGAAGTGTATGGGATCGATCAGGAACTTTTCTCCCGTATAGCTGTTTATATTGAACCGGATGGCAATTTCAGCAGATTGAAGGTCAATGACTCGGATTTCGGGGAATTGTTGCGCCATCCCTATCTGAATTATAAGCAGGTGAAGGCGATTATGAGTATCCGCCGAAGAAAAGGTGATCTTAGTTCCATCCGTGAACTCTCTATTCTCGATGAGTTTACTTCGGAAGATATTCTCCGGCTTGAACCTTATCTTGAGTTCTGAAGAGAGTATCCGATAATCAGCAAATCACCAGTAAATCCAATAGCCTTGGTTCTTGGCCATAAAAGTCTTGGCTCTTGGCTCTAAAGGTCTTGATTCTTGATTCTAAAAGTCTCGTATCTAATTTTTAATTATATGAAACGAATATTGCACTATTTTTTGTCTATTCTACTTACAACCATTGTTCTACTGTCAACCGGATGTAACCCGAAAAGCACCAAAGAAATTGATCCCGAATTTGCCCGATATATTTCGGCATTTACCTATGGAAATGTCTCTTCCGACGCTTTCATCCAGGTCGAACTCGTACAGGAGATACCTTCCGTGGAATTGAATGCGGAAGTAAAGGAAAAACTATTTTCATTCTCCCCGTCGCTGAAAGGGCAAACTTTCTGGGTGAACGGGAACACTATCCGCTTTATGCCTGATGCGGGTGAATTGGAACCGGGAAAGGAATATCATATAAGTTTCCATTTGGGGAAAGTATTGGATGTGGAGGAAAAATTCCGGCAGTTCAATTTCTCTATCCGTGTGAATGAACAGAGCTTTACTGCTGATATGCTCCCATTCTCGCCGATGAGCGTGTCCGATCTGAGATGGAATAGTGTAGAAATAACGATGAATATGTCCAATCCTGTTTCGTCGGATGATGTAGCCAAAATGTTCGATGTGAAAGGGGCAAAACAGGCAAAGGTACAGGTAAAGCCTGCCGGCACCAATTCGTTTCACATTTCGATAGACAGCCTGCAACGAATGGATAAGCCGCAGCAATATACGTTGATCATTGACGGGAAAGCGATTGGCTCGAAAAAGAAACTTGAGCAGACCATCGATATTCCTGCATTCTCCAGAGATCATTTTGAAGTGACCGATGTGCGCATGGTGCCAGCGTCCGATCCGCATATCCGGCTGACGTTCAGTGATCCGGTTTCACAGACACAGGATCTCCAAGGACTGATCGTACCCTCCGGTGTGAAGAACTTCACTTACCGTATCGACAAGAATGTGATCAAAATATATCCTGAAACTTTGCCAAAAGGACAGATGGAACTGCAGATCCATGAGGGTGTTAAAAATAACTCTGGCCTGAGCCTCGATAAGACTTATCTCTATCAACTGCAAGTGGAGGACGATAAACCGCAGGTAAAATTCGAGAAGAGCGGGAATATCCTTCCCAATTCAGAGCAACTGTTGCTGCCGTTCAGCGCCGTAAACCTCTGGGCGGTGGATGTACAGGTGGTGAAAATATACCAAAATAATCTTCTTTATTACCTGCAATCCACGTCTCTTAACAACAACCAGTCGGGCAGCGAGTTGCGCCGATTCGGACGGTTGGTGATGAAAAAGCGTATCCGTCTGGACAGGGATAAACAGTTGGATTTGTCGAAATGGAACAACTTCACCATCGATCTTTCTGAAATGATCGGGAAAGATCCCGGCGCGCTCTATATGGTACAGCTCTCCATGCGGCCCGATTATTCACTCTACCCCTGCGAGGGGATAAGGCCACAGGCTCCCGATGAAGCGATCATGAAACGTTTTTCCGATGACCGGCTCTCCGAAGACGACGAAGCAGTGTGGGATGAACCGTATCCTTATTACTATGAGTCGGTCGACTGGAGTGGATACAAATGGGAAGAACGGGATGATCCTTGTAAGCCGACCTATTATATGCTCCAGGAGCGCAGGATACAGACAATGGTGATGGCATCGAACGTGGGAATCATTGCCAAAGCGGGACAGGGACATGTTATGAGCGTGGCTGTGACTGATATCCTTTCCACCGAACCGCTCTCCGGAGCGGAAGTGACCTTATATAACTATCAGATGCAGGTCATGGGTTCGGGCAGAACCGACCGTAACGGCTTCGTGGATATCGATTATAAAAAAGGACGTCCGTTTGTTGTTACGGCAGCGAAAGGCAATGATATCGCTTATCTGGAAGTGGCGGACCAGGCGTCGTTATCGCTCAGCCGGTTCGATGTAAGCGGAAAAGAGATACAGAAAGGGTTGAAAGGGTATATCTATACAGAACGCGGAGTCTGGCGCCCGGGTGATACCATTTTCGTATCGTTTATCCTTGAAGACAGGGAGAAAAAATTGCCGGAAGGGCATCCTGTGACGCTTGAAGTTTATACGCCCCGGGGACAATTCTACCATAGGCAAGTGAAGAGCGACGGCCTGAACGGATTCTATACTTTTACTGTTCCCACTGATCCGGGTGTGGAGACCGGTGTGTGGCAAGGCCAGGTGAAAGTGGGAGGTACCACTTTCCATAAGCCGCTGCGCATAGAAACCATCAAACCCAACCGGTTGAGAGTACGTCTGGATACTGACTCCATCATCGATGCTTCGGGTGGCGTTATTTCCGGTACGCTCACCTCCCAATGGCTGCACGGTGCACCTGCCTCGAACCTGAAAGCGGATGTGGATCTGACGCTCTATGCGTCGGATAACCCTTTCAGGGGATATGCCGGCTATTCGTTCAATAATCCGGTAGTGAAATTTGAAACAAGCAAAACCAAAATATTTGAGGGAGTGCTCAATGCTTCCGGTGTGGCAGAGGTAAATGCCAAAGTGCCCGTGGCCGAAAATGCACCGGGAATGTTGCGTGGGAACATCCTTTCACGGGTGTATGAAACCGGTGGGGATATGAGTTTCTACGCCCAGACGGTCTTCTATTCGCCTTATAAAAGATATGTAGGGGTGAAAGCTCCTGCTTTGCGTCCCGGCGAGTTTCTGGAGACCGACAGTCCAATCCTGTTCGATCTCGTTACAGTGGATGCTTATGGTAAACCGGTTTCGGGAAAAGTGGAATATACCGTCTACAAACTCAGTTGGAGTTGGTGGTGGAACAGTACCCAGGAAGATCTGGGCGCTTACGTGAACAATACCGCTGCCAACATCGTGTCAAAGGGAGAAGCAACACTTACCAACGGAAAAGGGAAAATCGATTTTCAGGTGGATTATCCCGAATGGGGACGCTACCTGCTTTTGGTGAAAGATAAGGAGGGCAGCCATGCCACCGGGACAATCTTTTATGTCGATTGGCCTTACTGGCGGGGACGTTCAGCCAAGATGGACCCGGAAGGATTGACCATGCTGGCATTTTCTACCGATAAACCATCGTATGAAACAGGTGAAAAAGCGACGGTCATCATCCCGAAAAGTTCGGATGGACGTGTGCTGATCAGTATTGAAAACGGATCGGGGATCCTCCGTCGGGAATGGGTGAAGACTTCCGGTGAAGAAGATACCCAATATGTGATAGAGGTTACTGAAGATATGGCGCCCAACTTCTATGTGTTCGCCACCATGCTGCAACCGCATGCGCAGACCGTGAATGACCTGCCTATCCGGATGTACGGTGTGGTGAACGTGGGTGTGGAGAACAAAAACAGTATTCTCGAACCGGTAATCCGGATGCCGGACACGCTTCAACCGGAGACAGCGTTCACCATCTCAGTATCGGAAAAATCAAAAAAACCGATGACCTACACACTCGCTATCGTGGATGAGGGATTGCTCGATCTTACCGCTTTCAGGACTCCCAATGCCTGGAGTGAGTTTTATGCCCGTGAAGCACTTGGCGTACGCACTTGGGACCTATTCGATCGGGTATTGGGGGCAAATACCGGTATGATGGGACCATTGCTGAGTATTGGCGGTGATGAAGCGTTGAGACCATCGCGCGATAATGTGAACCGTTTCAAACCGGTGGTGAAATTTATCGGGCCGTTTGAATTGAAAGGCGGTGAGGCAAAATCGCATTCGATCCGGCTTCCGCAATATATCGGATCAGTACGTGTGATGGTAGTGGCCGGAGGGGACGGAGCCTATGGCAACGCCGAGAAAACCGTCGCTGTGAAGAGTGAGCTGATGACACTTTCCACGCTTCCCCGTATCATGGGGCCGGACGAAGAGGTATGGCTTCCGGTGAATGTTTTTGCGATGGGGAATAACGTGAAAAATGTACAGGTTTCTATCCAGACGAAGGGACTGCTGACACCGATCGACGGGAAGGCCAAAAACGTGTCATTTGACAAGCCGGGCGATCAGATCGTTTTCTTCAAATTGGCATCCGGAAAGCAAATCGGTGCTGAACAGGTGGAAATCAAGGCGACGGGTAACGGCATGTCGTTCTCTGAAACGATAGATATCGCTGTCCGTAACCCGAATCCGCCTACGGTAATCACGCAGGCAAAACTCATCGACCCGGGAGAATCAGCCACACTCGATATCCAGACGGATGTCGTAGAGCCTGATGATTGGGCAACACTTGAACTTTCACGCCTGCCGAGTGTCAATTTCAGCCAGAACATGAACTACCTGCTTGAGTATCCGCACGGATGTACCGAACAGATCACGTCACAGGCTTTTCCGTTACTCTATATCGAGGAATTCACGGTATTGAAAGAAGATGAAAAGAAGCAGATGACGGCGAAAGTGAATGAGGTGATCCGTATGCTTTCATCCCGGCAGTTGGCCGATGGCGGGTTTATGTACTGGTATGGGGATAGCTACTCGTCGGAATGGGTTACCACTTACGCTGGACATTTTCTGGTTGAGGCGAAAAACAGGGGATATGAAGTGCCGGAAACTGTGCTTTCACGATGGGCACAATTCCAGAGGAGGCTTGCACAGAATTGGTTGCCCACTAATCCCAACCGCAGTTATTACGCGCTTTCAATGATCGAACTGCAACAGGCATACCGGCTCTATACCCTGGCGCTGAATGGAACTACGGAACTTGGTGCCATGAACCGTATGCGGGAACTCTCCAATTTGTCATTGCAGGCACGATGGCGGTTGGCTGCGGCGTATGCCCTGGCAGGCAGAAAAGATGTCGCCAATTCGCTTGTATTCAATCTTCCGGATGAGGTGTCGGCATACAGCTTTAACAACGACACCTATGGATCATCAGCACGGGACAGGGCGATGATCCTGGAGACATATCTCCTGCTTGACAATGTGGAGAAAGCGATGCTGTTGGCACCATCAGTAGCGCAATCATTGTCTTCCGATTATATTACCACCCAAACCGCTGCATACGGACTGGTGGCAATGGCTAAACTAGCCGGGCAGGTTGGTTCGGGAAATATCGATGCGGACTGGACATTGAACGGTAAGAATATGGAGAATGTGAATACGCCAAAAGCAATCCATCAGGTAGATATCAATCCGGACAAAAAACTATCGGTAAATATCACCAATAAGGGAGAGGGCAAGCTCTACGCACGCCTTTCGGCCAGGACAATTCCACAGGTCGGTATGGAACGGGAATCGACGCAAGGACAGTTTAGGATGACGGTACGGTATGCCGATCTGAACGGTAACCCGCTGAATGTGGAATCGCTTTCGCAGGGAGTGGAATTCACGGCGGTGGTGACCGTCCAGAACAGTGCTGAACAGGCCTTTACCGATCTGGCACTGACACAGGTATTTCCGTCGGGATGGGAGATTTTCAATGAGCGGATGCTCGAAGCGGATGCGTCTGCTCCCGACGGCGGGTATAACTATCGTGATATCCGGGACGACCGTGTACTGACTTATTTTAATCTGGGTGCAGGACAGACAAAGACATTCCGTGTGCGCTTGCAGGCGGCTTACAGGGGTAATTATTATCTGCCGGCGGTATCGTGCCAGGCAATGTATGCGCCGCAGGAAGAGGCAAGAAACAGGGGAACTTGGGTGAAGGTCGTGGAATAATAAGTAGGTCGTATGATTGCAACTAAAACATCGTCAGTCGGATACTTTAGTTGCAATTATTATATGGGATATATGGGATAGAGATGGGTGAGAAACTGAAAGATGTAGTAAGGGCAGCAGAGAGGCGGATTTACCGGCTTGTGGAAAGACTATTAGTATGGTTTCGAAGGTTAAGCCGGTGGAAAAAAATCGCTCTGTTTCTGCTCGCTTTCCTGTTGGTCTGGTATCTTTTTTCATTGCCTCGCACCTTGTTCGACTCATCCTATAGTACGCTGGTCTCAGACCGGAACGGGGAACTGCTGGGTGCGCGTATTGCGTCCGACGGCCAATGGAGGTTTCCTCCTGCCGACAGTGTGCCCGACAAATATGAGAAATGCCTTATCCGGTTTGAGGACCGGCATTTCCGCCATCATCCGGGCGTCAATCCGTTCTCATTGGCCAGGGCAATGGTGCAGAACATAAAAGCGGGTAGGGTAGTGAGCGGCGGAAGTACCATCACCATGCAAACTGTCCGTTTGATGCGCCAGAACAGACGTACCTATTTTGAAAAATTCATCGAAGTCATCCTCGCCACCCGGCTTGAATTATCATGTTCCAAAGAACAGATCCTGGCACTGTATGCTTCCCATGCGCCGATGGGTGGAAACGTGGTGGGCATCGATGCCGCGTCGTGGCGCTATTTCGGGCATAGCGCGGAGTCGCTGTCATGGGGAGAGGCGGCTGTGCTGGCCGTATTGCCTAACTCGCCCGCGATGATGCACTTCGGTCGCGACAGGGAAGGATTGTTGAAGAAGCGCAACCGTCTTCTGCAACAGTTGCTCGACAATAATATCATCAACCGGACAGATTACGAGTTGGCTTTATTGGAACCGTTGCCCGATCACCCGCATCCTTTGCCGCAGATCGCTCCTCACTTAGTTACACAAGCCTATTTACAGAGCCCCGGTAACCATATCTTATCCACGATCGATAAACACCTGCAGATGCGGGCCGAAGAGGTATTGGAGCGTTGGAACAAAGAGTTTTCGCAAAACGGTATCTTCAACCTTGCGGCGTTGATTGTCGACTTACGGACAAATGAAGTGATTTCCTACAACGGGAATGTGGGGTTCGGTGCCAATGCCTACGGCAGCCAGGTCGATATTATCCAGTCCCCTCGCAGTACGGGAAGCATCCTGAAACCGTTTCTCTATTGTGCGATGTTGCAGGAGGGGGTGTTGCTCCCCACGGAGTTGCTTCCCGATGTGCCTATCAATATAAATGGTTTTGCCCCAAAGAATTTCAGTCTGGGATACGATGGCGCGGTACATGCCGATGAGGCATTGGCACGTTCGTTGAACGTCCCGTCAGTGGTTTCTTTGCGGAAGTATGGTGTACCGAAATTCTATGATTTTCTGAAGAAGGCGGGATTGACAACCCTCCACCACCCGGCTGACCACTACGGCCTTTCCCTGATCCTCGGCGGCACGGAAGGCACGTTATGGGACATAGCTAACGCTTATGCCCGGATGGCACATGCCGTGATGGATTATAACCGCTATGGAAAATATTATGAATGGGAGAATTTCAGATTGGTGCGTGATGATCAGCGATCTGGAGAACGCAAAGAGGATGAATCACCGTTATTCAATGCAGGCGCCGCTTGGCTTACGTTGCAGGCTTTGACCAACGTGAACCGGCCCGAGGAACTGAACTGGGATTTTGTGCCTTCTCTTCGGAGAGTAGCATGGAAAACGGGCACAAGTTATGGTTTCCGGGATGCGTGGGCGGTCGGCGTCACACCCGGATACCTGGTCGCCGTGTGGACCGGAAACGCAAGTGGGGAAGGCCGTCCGGGGCTTACAGGCGCACGAACCTCTGCCGGGGTGATGTTCGACCTGTTTAATATCCTGCCTGCCACAGGATGGTTTGAAACGCCTTATGGAGAGCTGGCTGAAGTGGCTGTATGCCGTGAAAGCGGCGAGTTGAAAGGATTGTATTGCCCCGAAAGTTCTATTGATACCCTGCTGGTTCCGGCAAAAGGGTTACAGGGGGCGGTCTGCGGTTATCATAGACGGATCCATCTATCGGACGACGGCCAATACCGGGTATATGAACAATGTGCAGGGGAGAGAGGAATCCGTTCCGTTTCATGGTTCCAGTTGCCGCCGTCGTGGGAATGGTATTACAAGCAGCAACATCCGGCTTACCGCTCGTTGCCCCCTTTCTCTCCCGAATGTGCTTCCGGAAACCTTTCTGATGCGGTGATGCAGTTTATTTACCCCTATCCGGGAGCGATACTGAAAATCACCAAGCAAATGGATGGTTCGCGAGGCAAAGCCGTTTTTGAACTGGCGCACCGCAACCCCTCCACACGTGTTTTCTGGCATCTCGGTACAGATTACATGGGAGAAACAACCTATATCCACCAGATGGAACTCTCTCCCGATCCCGGAGAATATATCCTCACCGTCGTCGATGAAAATGGTGTCTCATTATCAATACGGTTTGAGGTCGAATAATTGATCATAGATTATTCTTGATGTGAGGTCTATTGTTCATGCATGCGAAATACTTTTGAATGTATCTCTCTCCAATACACATCTTGATACCAATTATTGCCCCATATTTTTGTTAAATAATCGAGTGTCTCTTTGTTATGGTTCTCTTCTCCTTCAGGGGGTACTGCACATCCCTCTTCTCGTAAACGCATTCCGTATTTCCGGGCTAAAATTCTGATTCTGCGGTCAATTACTCCATGTCCGAATACATGAAAAATTTTCAATTCTTTCATGGGGTTCAGGTTTACAGAGTCTGCGAATTCTTTTAATCCAAATTCAGCACGAACAATAGCCAGGTTATTTTCTTGAAAATCAATCGTACTGATTGGAGTAAATTCATTTAGCAGATAATAGTATTGCAGTTTGAAATTTTGGTTTGGGGCAAGCTTACGGAACTCAAAACTACCATTGTCTTTTATATAGGTTGTTTGGAAGACCGTATCAGCCACGGTCATCCTAATAAGTACTGATAAGTGTGCCAACCGGCAGCTGAGGGAGTCTTTGTTCTCTTTATTAAAGTATCCCCGCACTTTGACAGCGTTGTCCTGATCATGATAGATAAAGATTTCAGAACATCTTTCAGTGGTTGAAAGCGGTGAAAAAGAAAGGAGTAAGAATCCTAATGTTAGGACAAATAAATAGGATACTTTCATGTGATTAAATTATTTAACTATTCATCAATGCCTTTGATTATGCCAATAGTTGTTCCTTAGTGTCATTAGTAAAGCCACTGTTTTCAGCCTTCTCTAATTTGGTCCGGATCCAATCAATTTGCATTGGTGAAATAACAACACAAGGGCGAGTTTTTTTGATCTCGCTTCCAACGGTTGGATCAAGATTGACCAGCACTAATTCATATTGCTTTATTTCCATTCCTCAAAATTTTCGTCTTCAAAAATGTTGTCGATGAATAGATTGTCATCTCCGTTTGCATGCATTTGCTTGAACGACTTCTCCCAACCTTTTCTTGGAACAGATTTGGGTTTTAGGATAATCCTGCCTTTTTCCAAGACCAATTCTATGGTGTCGTGAATGTTATATTCCTCCAAAAGGGCTTTTGGTAATCTAATCCCTTTTGAGTTACCGATATTAATTACTGGAATTTCCATATAAGTTTACGTTTGTAATTACAAAGGAGTTATTTTTTTAGAATAAAACCAAATTTCTATCGATATTTTCTTAAATATAAAGCAAGTAGTTCTTTTAAGGTACGTATCTAAATTCTCTTAAATCTTCCTCCTCTTTTACCAAATGAGTTTTACCGTTTGAAAGGAGATAAACGGGATCACAAATTTTGCGAATACGGCGGTATAGGTGGTCAGTAATCAAGAAGCCTTTGTTGGCGGATTCTGAAAGGATGATATTTTCTATTATATCGTTATGCACCGGACTGATATAGGTGAAGGGTTCATCGAGCAGTATGAATTGGGAGTCCGATTTTAGGATGACATATAATTCCACCAACCGGTGCATACCTCCGGAGAGATGTCCTATCTTTTCGTTTTCGCGGAGCCAGAAAAAATTAAAAAAACAGCAATATCAACAATTTGACAATTTATGTATTAATAATTTGACTTGTATTATGACTCTGTAAAAAAAGTGAATAATTTACGTATTCAAAAAAAATGCACTATCTTTATGCAAGTTTGAAATATCAAAATAGTAACAATTATGCAATTTCTATTATCCACTTCAAGTAGAATTGTGCAAGTTACAGATTGCGGATTTGTTCGCTACCTGTACGGGGAAATTCCTTGGGAAAACCGACTGATAGGACTTATTGGGGCAAAAGGAACAGGTAAGACTACGCTTTTGCTGCAACATATCAAACAAAAGTTTCCCGAACAGGACGAGGCATTATATGTCAGCCTCGACAATATCTGGTTTGCCAAACATTCGCTCTGGGAACTTGCAGAATCGTTTTACACCATGGGTGGAACGCATCTGTTTCTCGACGAAGTACATCGCTATCCGACCTGGGCAAGGGAAATCAAAAATATTTACGACAGTTTTCCCGGTATGCACATTGTATTTACCGGCTCATCGATGCTCGAAATTTATAAAGCAAGTGTCGATTTGTCGCGTCGGACAATAGTGTATGAGCTCAGAGGGTTGTCGTTCAGAGAGTTTTTGAAGTACGAAAACAAGTTGGATTTACCTGTTCTTCCGTTAGGTGAAATTCTGAAAGATCATCGGAAATTCGCATCGGAAATTTGCGCCAAAATAAAGGTGCTGCCTGAATTTAAACGCTATTTGGAATATGGATATTATCCTTATTATAAGGAAAATATGCCGACATATCAGATGAGAATTGAGGAGACAATCCACAAGACATTGGACGAGGACTTGCCTGCCATTGAACCGATTGAATATGCGACGATTATTAAAATCAAAAAACTGCTGGCGACAATTGCGGGAATGGTGCCTTTTCAGCCCAACATTGCAAGCCTAAGCGGCAATGTGGAGATCAACCGTAATATTTTGGTGAAATATCTATACCTGTTGGATAAAGCAGGGGTGATTAACTGCATTTCGGAAGACAAACAGTCACTCGAAAAATTGGCGAAACCTGATAAGATTTATCTCGAAAACACAAATATAATCTATTCGCTAGCCATCCGCAACGAAAACATCGGCAACATACGTGAAACTTTTTTTGCTAATCAGTTGAGGGCAAAGCATAGGGTGAATACTGCAAAGCAGGGTGATTTCCTGATTGACGGGAAATTTGTGTTTGAGATCGGCGGGAAAAACAAATCAGGCGGGCAGATAAAAGACACAGAAAACGCTTTTATTGCTACCGATGATATTGAAACCGGTTTTGGCAATAAAATTCCCCTCTGGATGTTTGGCTTGTTGTATTAATAATGGGGCATACAGGTTACAGAAGTATTCCAATGGCTTGGTAAAATTATATGATGCAGATACTCTTCCCGTCTTTACCATATATATTTGGAATTAATACACGATGTTTAGTTCAAAAGTATCGTTTCAGGATGGATGCGACGGAAGAATAATATCCACTACCAAAAAGATTCAGATGCACAATCAGGTAATAGAGTTGATATAGCTCGATTTGGGTATCGTAGTGAGAGGATTTGGGTATAACTTCGTGATACGTGTCGTAAAATGCGGGGCTAAAACCACCGAAGAGGCGGCTCATGGCGATATCGACCATTGAATGCCCCCAATATACAGCCGGATCGATCAGGTAAGGTGTGCCGTCTGCCGCGATCAGGTAATTGCCGCCCCAGAGGTCGCCATGGAGTAATGATGGTTTTACGTCGCCTGAAATTTCCCGGAACAGTGAGATGGCCTTGTTTTCGTTGGGGATTATCTGTGGTTGTATCAATCCTCCTTTAAGTGCCATTTGAAGTTGGGGGAGAATACGTTCAGACCAATAAAATTCCGGCCAGTCGGGATGAAGGTTATTGTGTTGGGGCAGGCTGCCGATAAAATTATCAGAGGAGAATCCGAACCCCGCTTGTGAGCATTGATGTAGTCGGGCCAGTTGGCTTCCGAGACGTTGATAATCTGAAGTATCTGGTCGTTTGCTTTCCACATAATCCATCAGGAGGAAGGAGTGGCCTTCCATTGTATCTACCAGATGTACATGGGGTACTGCAATGGTTTTGGTTTCTTCAATAGTTTGAAGCCCCTTCTGCTCAGCGTGGAACATCTTCAAAGCGAAAGAGGCATTGTTTACTTTTAGGAAATATTCTCTCTTTACAGTAACAACCCTATATGCAGAAGAGATATCTCCACCGGAAACCGGCCTGACGGAGGTGATTTCTTCAGAAATTTTATCGGCAATATAAGGTATGTAATTGACCATATTTTATTAACGCTCAATTTTACAATACTGACCCTTGAGTGATTGATAGGGACATCATATCCTATTTTTCGGAAGACAATACTGCAATATTTTCTTTCAGTAAAGCAATTTTGCTCTCCGCATCGGCCTGTTTCTTGCGTTCACCTTCCACGATTTCCGGCTTGGCGTTCTGCACAAACCGTTCATTGCTTAGTTTCTTCATGACCGACTGTAAAAATCCTTCGGTATAGGTAAGCTCGGCTTTCAACTTTTGGAGTTCGGCTTCCACATCTATTTTTTCTGCCAGGGGAATGCTGTATTCGGTAGTTCCAATCAGGAACCCTGGAGCCCCGGGCTGCTTTTCCGAAACCAACGAGACGGATGAGAGGTGACACATCTTGACAATCACACTGTCATATTGAGGATTGTGTTGGCCAATTACCTGCAGTTCCAGTTCTTCCTTGTTGGGAATATTTTTTTCCAGACGGATGGTGCGTATGCCGGCAACAACCTCTTTCAATGTTTCGAAATCTGCCAATAAAGTCTTGTCCGCAACAGTTTGCTTTGGTTGAAGAGCGGTCATGATGCTTTCGCCTGCTTCCCTGTCGTACAAAGCCTGCCACAGCTCTTCGGTGATAAACGGCATAAAGGGGTGTAGCAGACGCATCAGTGCATCGAAATATTGCAGTGTTACCTTGTATGTTTCCGCATCGATAGGTTGCTGATAGGCGGGTTTGATCATTTCGAGATACCATGCCGAGAACTCATCCCAGAAAAGTTTGTAAAGCAGCATCAATGCCTCGGAAAGGCGGTATTTGGAGAAGAGGTCGTCTAATTCGATAATGGTCTCGGAGAGTTTGCTTTGGAACCACTCCGCGGCAACCTTCGCCGTCTCCGGTTGGGGGATGTTGTCATCGGTTTCCCATCCTTTGATAAGGCGGAAAGCATTCCATATCTTATTATTGAAATTACGTCCCTGTTCACACATCGACTCATCGAAAGGCAGGTCGTTTCCGGCCGGTGAGGTGAGCAACATCCCCATACGCACGCCGTCAGCTCCGTATTTCTCCATCAGTTCGATAGGATCCGGTGAATTGCCCAGCGATTTAGACATCTTTCGACCCAATTTATCGCGTACGATACCCGTGAAATATACATTCCGGAAGCAGGGTTCTTTTTGGTACTCATATCCGGCCATGATCATGCGTGCCACCCAGAAAAAAATAATCTCGGGGGCAGTCACCAGGTCGCTTGTGGGATAGTAGTAGGCAATTTCTTTGTTATCGGGATGATTGATGCCATCGAATACCGAGATCGGCCATAACCACGAGGAGAACCATGTATCGAGCACATCCTCATCCTGTTTCAGGTCGTCGATGGTCAGCGGGTAGTTCACTTTCGCCAACGCTTTCTCCAAAGCTTCTTCACGGGTCATTGCCACCACATATCCACCCTGCGGCAGGAAGTAGGCCGGTATCCGGTGTCCCCACCACAACTGTCGGCTGATGCACCAGTCCTTGATATTTTCCATCCAGTGGCGGTAGGTGTTCTTATATTTCTCGGGATAGAAGCGGATAGTACCATCCTCTACCGCTTCGAGGGCGGGACGTGCCAGGTCGTCCATCTTCAGGAACCACTGCATCGACAGTTTCGGTTCGATGATGGCATCGGTACGTTCCGAAAAGCCCACTTTGTTGGTGTAAGGCTCTACTTTTTCCAGCAGCCCGGCCGCTTCCAGGTCTTTTTCAATCTGCTTGCGTACCTCGAAACGATCCATCCCCACATACCGGTCGCCATTCTCGTTGAGTGTGCCGTCTTGATTGAAGATGTCAATAGAAGGCAGGTTGTATTTCTCTCCCAGCATATAATCGTTCACATCATGCGCCGGTGTCACTTTCAGGCAACCGGTACCGAATTCGATATCCACATAGTCATCTTCGATCACAGGGATAGCACGGTCGACCAGCGGGACGATCACTTTCTTCCCTTTCAGGTGGGTATTTTTTGGATCATCGGGATGGATGCACATGGCTGTATCACCCATGATGGTTTCAGGGCGGGTGGTGGCGACCACCGCATAGACTCCTTCGGGATCACCTTCGATTTTATATCTGAGATAATAGAGTTTGCCGTTTACTTCCTTATGGATCACCTCTTCGTCGGAAAGTGCCGTAAGGGCTTTCGGATCCCAGTTGACCATCCTTACGCCACGGTAGATCAGTCCTTTGTCGTGCAGGTCACAAAATACTTTCAGCACGCTTTCGGAGCGGGTTTTATCCATGGTGAAAGCCGTCCTGTCCCAATCGCAGGAAGCCCCTAGTTTCTTCAGCTGTTCCAGGATAATTCCTCCGTGCTCGTGAGTCCAGTCCCATGCATGTTTCAGGAATTCTTCCCGACCGAGGTCATTCTTTTTGATACCCTGTGCGGCCAGTCTGTTCACCACCTTCGCTTCGGTAGCGATGGAGGCATGGTCTGTGCCGGGCACCCAGCAGGCGTTCTTTCCCTGCATCCGGGCCCTGCGGACCAGTACATCCTGGATCGTGTTGTTGAGCATGTGCCCCATGTGCAATACGCCGGTCACATTGGGCGGGGGAATGACGATAGTGAAAGGTTCACGCTCATCCGGTTCGGAATGGAATAATTTATTGTCCATCCAGTATTTGTACCACTTCTCCTCTACTTCTGCGGGGTTGTATTTGCTTGCAATCTCCATATTTCACATCTAAATGAAGTGCAAAAATACAAAAACTAATTCAAATTTGGGATTTGACTCCGTCGATTTCCAATTGGGGTGTTGGATTTGGGTACGCCCAATAATTTATTTTTGTTATTGTTGAGCATCTCTTCCAGGGCAAATTCTAATAAGGATCCTGCCGCAATCAAATGTAATTCGGGCATTTGCTCATAGAAAAAACGCAATAAAGTATTTCACTTCATTTTTAATAACCGAATATTGGAGTTTCACTTCAAAAATATAGACCAAAGATAGAGGTTTCACTTCAAAAATCTAAACTAACAGGTTTAGATTAACTGAAAAAGGTTCACCGATATAGCCGTTTGTACAATATTTTATTTTCTTACTCTGAAGCACGGAGAATTTTTATACATTTGTAGAATATAAGATGCGCCTCAGGCAAGCTCAAACAAGTTTGGCTTACCATTCGGCTTTCATCATATTTGTAGAATATAAGATGTGTCTCGGATCGGTTCATCCATTTGATTATTTAAAATCTTAATACAGAATTAGAATAAATATTATTTCCCAATAATGAAAATAAGCATTTTTAAATCTTGCTTGTTGATAATAATAGTCTATTTATCAAATTGTTATGTTTTTGGATCTTCCTATGCATTTAAAGGAGTCACGAAAGCAGACGGACTTTCTGATTTGTTGGTAAATGTTATTTATCAGGATTCCACGGGTTTTATATGGTTAGGTACCGGAAAGGGATTAGACCGGTTCGACGGTATTAAAATTAGACATTATCCTTTTGAAAATGCTTTACAGGAACAGCGTATACGTGTTAATATCATATGTGAAACAACCAATGGACAGATATGGGTAGGAAATGCACTGGGTCTATGGAGGCTGGATGAGAATACGGGACGTTTGACCAAAGTTGTTCCTGAAATTATAAATCATCCTGTGAATGCTCTTCTGTTCGACGGTCGAAATCGACTGTACATAGGAACAGAAAGAGGGTTTTATGTATATGATTCTACCACTATAGAGCAGATAAGCATTAGTAATAACACCTTTTCTTCGTCAAACAACATAAGAGGCATAACCAAAGATAATTCCGGGCTATTCTGGTTAGCGACGGTAAACAGTGTGATTATGTACGATGCTGTAAACCGGAAGGTTGCTGAGTATGGTTATCCGGACACATTTCCGGTACAGGCGAATTTCCGGAATATAACCTATCTTAAAAACAGATTGTATCTTGGCACCTATAACACCGGGATTGTCTGTTTCGATATCGACAAGCATCAATTTTCCGGTTTTGTGGATGTCGGATCCGATATTATTTCGTCTGTTTCAACCGACGGAGAGGATATGATCTATGTATCTACTGATGGGAATGGTATTTTCTTTATTTCCCATGATAGAGAAGAGATTGTTCAATCGTTTCGCCATGATGTAAATGATCCGGAAACTATTCGTTCCAATTCTGTCTATTCTTTGTTAGTGGATGACATGAAAAGGATATGGATCGGCTTTTATCAGGACGGATTTGATTATAGCTTATATCAATCCGGATTGTTTCATGTATACTCGGTGCCTCCTCTCTTTAATTCCCTGAATCTGACGGTTCGTTCTTTTTTGATCCACGATCAGGAAAAACTGATAGGCACCAGGGATGGTCTTTACTATATTAACGAAAAAGAGAAGAGGGTCCGGTATTTTAACCGTTCTGATCTGCAATCCGATTTGATCTTGTCTCTGGCATATTACCGCGATGAATACTATATAGGTACTTATGGTGCTGGAATATATATATTAAATCCGCAGACCTTGTCACTTCGCCGTTTTTCGGGTAGCAACCGGGATGTATTACAGAAGGGACAAATTTTCTGTTTCCGGCCCGATACGGAGGGGAATCTATGGATCGGTTCTTCGGAAGGTGTAGCACGTTATAACGGAGTGACAGAGGATATGACTCTTTTCACGAGTAGGAACTCTCCATTACCCGAAGGAAATGTGTATGAAGTTTTTTTCGATTCGGAGGGGAAAGGGTGGTTTTGTACCGATAAGGGATTGGCATTGTTCGATCCCAATACCGGAAGTGTCAGGACAAACCTTTTCCCGACAGACTTTTTCCATAAGGAAAAGATCCATGTAATGTATGAAGATAAACAACACCAGCTTTATTTCCTTCCGGAGAAAGGTGATTTTTTTGTTTCTGACCTTAATATGAAGTCATTTTCAAGAATCAATAAACTGCCGGCTCTTCAGGCGAATATCTATACTTCCATAGTGGAGGATGATCTCGGTTGCCTCTGGCTCAGTTCGGATGGAGGATTGGTGCGTTTCTGCGATAAGGAGTATATGGTATTCAATTATATGCATGGTATCCCGTCACCCACTTTCACGCATTATGCAGCTTATAAGGATCAGAACGGTCTATTATGGTTTGGAAACGCCAGGGGTTTGCTGTATGTGAATCCTGTAGAAATCCCCGAAACAGATCAATGGCCTTCCATCCTTGTTCTTTCTGATTTGCTTGTCAATGGCAATTCGTTGTCTTTAAGAGAACTAAAAGATATGGTGGAAGGAGAGCAGGTTGTATTGAAGTCTGATCGCAATAATCTGGTATTCCGTTTTTCAGATTTATCCTATACTGATCCAGCTGCTATTCTTATTGAATATAAAATGGATAGGATTGATGATGACTGGAAATTTCTTGCCGGACAGAACGAAATCTCTTATTTCAACCTTTCTCCCGGGAAATATATATTCCGTATGCGTCTTCCGGGAAATGAGAATTCGGAGATTAGCCTGAATATCAAAATTGAGAGATCAATATTCCTTATGCCTTTCCTTATTTTTTTATTGGTCTTTCTTATATTTTTCTCGTTTGTTGTGATAAAGCGAAGAAGAAAATCGGCTGTTATGGATAATGAAAGTAATCTACCTATATTGGATTCTCCTCAGAAAGAGGATGAGAAGTACAGAATGAATCGGCTCGATAAGGGAGAGTGCGAAGTGCTGTATGCAAAGTTAAATGGTTATATGCAAAGCGAGAAGCCTTATATGAATAAGGATTTGAAGATAGGTGATTTAGCCGATAGCCTTGAGACATCTTCCCATTCGTTATCGTATCTCTTCAATCAATATTTAAATATATCCTACTACGATTTTGTCAATGACTGGCGTATTGCTGAATTTAAGAAATTAGTAGCTGAAGATACTTCTTCCAAATATACATTAGATGTATTAGCCGATTTATGTGGATTTAGCTCCAGAACTTCCTTTTTCCGGTCATTTAAAAAGCATACAGGGATTACTCCCAATGAATATATCAAGAGTTTAAGGGATAACTAATCTGCTATCGGTGATTTCTGTCTCATCCTTATACCAGTTGGGATTTTTCTTTTTCACCTTTGAATGACAATCTCCATCGTGTATATTATAAATTACCGCCCAATCTATTTCTATACTGTGATAAATATCCTGTTTGACGCCTCTGTAGTGTTAAAATAAATGTATGATGTGGTGTTTGTAGTCTCAAATAATTTTTTGGCACAAGCAGTGATAATAGTATATAATTCTGTATATTATTGTGTTATGCGAAAATTTGTCCTAATGGATTATATGAGACATAACTCCCTTCTTTTAACTATTATTCCCATAAAATCGATTATATATTTGTATCGCACAACAGAGAATTGGAATGCCAGTTGAAAAAGAGTTCATTCGCTTTAATATAGATTCTGTGAAAGATAAAAAATCTAATGCGGAAAAGAGGCTGCTCTCTATTGATAAATGATGAACCTGAATTCTGATAAGATACTTGTTATTCAATTCAATTTATATAAGATAAGTTTGAATAATTATATTTAATATATGGGAATAAGGAGAGAATTTTTGAAAATGTGGATTAAGTAACCTTTATTAAAATTTTTAGTTTGATTTATGAAAACATTGAAACTTGTGTTAACATGTGCGCTGATATTCTGTATATCAGTAATTTTTGCACAGACAAAACATCTCACGGGAACTGTATTCGATGAAAGTGGGGAACCGGTTATTGGCGCCAGTGTGATGTTAAAAGGAACTACTATCGGCACCGTAACTGGGGTGGATGGTGATTTCTCGCTGAATATCCCTGAAGAGGGTATATTAGTAATCTCTTATATCGGCTATCAGGGGCAGGAAGTTTCCGTGGCCGGTAGAAACAGTATCAGTATTGTGTTACGGGAAGATACTGAATTGTTGGATGAGGTGGTAGTAGTTGGATATGGCGTTCAGAAGAAAGCTTCATTGACAAGCGCCATCTCGCAGATCAAGGCTGATGAAGCCCTTAAGAACAAGGGAGTCAACAATGTTTCGGTAGCCCTTCAGGGTGAAATACCGGGACTTGTAGTTACCCGTTCTTCAACCCGGCCTGGTAGCGAAGGCGCTTCGATGAAAATTCGTGGCGATATTTCTGTGAACGGTGACTCAAGCCCATTGGTGCTTATTGATGGTATTGCAGGTTCACTTGATGAACTGAACCAGATGGAGCCAAGTGATATTGAGAATATCACTGTCTTGAAAGACGCATCGGCAGCCATTTATGGAGCACGTTCCGCTTCCGGAGTTTTACTTGTGACCACAAAGCGTGGTAAAAAGGGAGGAGCAAGGATAACCTATAACGGTTCGGTGAGCACAACGATAGACGGTATAAGAATGCCGATTACAAGCAATGCCCAATGGCTTGATATATTCTATGATGCGCAGTATCGTGATGCAATGGCAATCAATCCTACAATATCTGATCCCGAAGAGATAAGGAAGAGGATGAATTGGTGGATATTGGCAACTAATAGTGTATTGTCGGGAACTTTAGTTGAAACTGGAGAAGCAATTGGAGATGAAGCTCTCTGGCAGGCTTTGCGTGACGGCAAAACTATGAATATTTTAAGGAGTAATGGATGGGTACACCGCTATGAGCCGAATAATTATATCATGGATGAACTCTATGGACAGGCTACCTCTCATAAACATTCTCTCAGTATTTCAGGAGCTGACGACAAATTCGGCTATATGGCCTCGCTGGGTTTTGCCGATAATCAATCTCAATTGAGGGTGGCAGAAGATGGTGAAAAGAAGTATAGTGGACGTTTGAATATGGATTATCAGGCAACTGAGATTCTGAAATTTGAAACAGGAATGTCGTATGAGGTGCGGAACATCACAACGCCCAGTACCGACGTAGGAGCCGGATGGGCTGATCCTTGGCTGTGGTCATTCTACAGCAAGTCAGGTAATTTTTACGACAGTTTCGATGGTAAGCGCAGTCCGCTCGGTGGATTAATTGGCGGGGGACACGTTAAAACCGGATTTACCACTTTCCGTGGTAACCTTAAAGCTACGCTTGATCTTTCGCAGGTTACACAAGGCTTGTCATTGTCGGTAACAGGTGGATATAAATCGGTAGGAAAAGACATTCAAACCTTGAAGAATAAAATCCAGTATTACGACTGGGATGATAATCCGACCGGAAATAAACAAGGTCCCGGCTCGTTGGAAGAAGAAATAAATACTTGGAAAAGCGTAACTCTTGGTGCTTTTGCCGACTATAACCGGATATTCAATCAGGTACATAATGTCAGCGCTATGGTGGGTATGACATCCGAAGAGGAAGACTGGAAAAAAGTAGTTGCATCACGCAACAATGGGCCTTTATATGAAGGGTCTGATCTGGTAGACTTGGAGGCAATGATGAGCCACACGAATAATGGTGCAGGAGGCGGACAAAGTTCATGGGCGTTCTTATCGTACATCACCCGATTGAATTACAATTATGACAACAGATATCTTGTCGAATTTTTGGGACGTCGCGACGGTTCTTCAAAATTGTCTATTAACCAACGGTGGAAGAATTTCTACTCTATTTCCGGCGGATGGGTTCTATCCAATGAAAATTTCATGAGAGACATCAATTGGTTAAGCAACCTGAAAATCCGCTACAACTACGGAAAAACAGGAAATGTTACAGGAATTGACAATTATGAACGTTATGCGATCTTAAAAACCGGTTCAGCATATTTCGGGGAAGGATCCACTTTAACCAGTCAACCATCTTTATGGCTTGATGGAATGACTTCAGATTCCAGAACATGGGAAACTATCATCAGCCATAATGTGGGTGTGGATTTTGCTTTCCTGAGAAGCCGATTGTCCGGTTCGTTTGATTATTTCAGCAAGACGAATGACGGCATGTTTATTCCGGTAAGTTATCCGGCTGTGTTGGGAGCAAATGCTCCAAAGACCAACAACGGCAAATTACGTGCGAATGGTTGGGAATTTGCGCTCAACTGGCGGGATAAAATCGGTGATGTGACTTATAATATTGGAGGCTTCATTGGTGATGCTAAAAATAAAGTGATTACACTCGAAAATAATGAAAACGTTCCCAATCCGGGTAAAAACTCTGACCGGCTTGTAGGCAAGCCTCGTGATTCGTTCTATGTGTATGAAACGGCAGGTATATTTTCCACACAGGCAGAAGCAAATGAATATTACGAGAAATATTATTGGAATGCAGACCATACAGGTCCCAAAGCGGGGAATATACTTCCCAATCCTGCGGAAACAGGTACCAACCGCCTTCGTCCCGGTGCACGTATATTGGTCGATCGTGATGGCGATGGTGCCATCACCACCAAAGATACCTATTACGCTGGTGACGCCGCGCCGCATTATACTTTTGGCTTTAAACTTGGTATGGAATATAAAGGAATTGACTTCCAGGCCTTCTTTCAAGGTGTAGGTAAGCAGATTGTTTTACGTGGAGGACATTTTCGTGCCCCTTTTGCCACAAACTGGACTTTGCAAAATAGCACATTTATAGGTAAAACATGGACGGAAGAGAATACGAATACTGATTATACAGTAATCTCCCGCGATGGAGCATTTAATGCTTTTAACTACGATAATAAGGATATAAGCATACAGCGCTCAAGCTATATGCGTTTAAAATCACTGGTAATTGGCTATACTATTCCTAAAAATATGATTGCCAAGACCGGATTGAGTCAGTTGAGAGTGTATGTGTCGGGTGATGATCTTTGGGAATGGACAAGAATAAAAGATGGGTACGACCCTGAATACGGTGAACAATCAAATAATACATTCCCTTTTGCACGTTTACTTTCGGCAGGTATCAACATCTCATTCTAATAACCTTTTGACTTTTTACAAAATGAAATATATAGATATAAAAATAGTAACTATGCTGCTGGCAATAATGGTTTATGCCGGATGCAGCGATTTTCTGGATAAGGAGCCATTATCGTCAGGCACAGAAGCCATTTTCTATAAGACTCCAGAGCAATTTGTGCAGGCTGCTAACGCGCTTTACAATTTAGAGGGTTGGAAGAATTACGATAACAAAGAATCTTTGAGAATGGATCAGGGAACGGATATCGCCGGGCTCAGTAGTAATGGTGGAACCTCGGTAGGTGAAACCGATTGGCGTTGGGATAAACCTTACAGTTTTATTCGCGGTTGTAATATTCTGTTACAAAAAGCCGAGGAATATACCGGAAACAAAGAAGATTTAAACGTATCTGTTGGAACAGCATATTTCTTCCGTGCTTGGCAACACTTTTATCTGTTGCAACTTTTTGGAGGGGTACCCATTGTGGATCATGTGCCGGACGTGAATGATCCTGTTGTGCAAGGTCCTCGTAACAGTCGTTATGAAGTGGCTAATTTTATCATAAACGATCTCCGAACAGCTATTCCCCTGTTGCCGAAAGAGAGCACAATCCCTGCTTCTGATAAGGGAAAAGTTTCCCAGGAAGCGGCAAAGGCGTTTCTTTCCCGTGTACTGCTTTATGAAGCCACATGGGAGAAATATGTGCCGGGCATTGGTTATGAACTCGATGGCGATGGAGGATCTATCGGTGCCGGAGTTGTCAAACCCTCCGGTTACCCATCTGTTCAAGAGATGCTTACGGAAGCAAAAAAATGGTCTGGAGAGGTCATTACTGAGGCTGAAAAGGGTACGTTTGAACTCTGGAATGAATGTGATACCTTGTCATACTATTATTTATTCAGCCTTGATGATAAAGGGGGAAATATTTCCAACTTTTTGAATAAAGGTAAAGCCACCAATAAAGAATATATCTTCAGCGTAAAATATGATCCTGATCTAAGGAGGGGAGATGTTGCTTTAACAACGGCTATATCCCGTTGGGCAGGTAGTAATATCAGTACTTACTTAGGTGAAATGTTCCTTTGCCGTAATGGGTTGCCGATTTTTATCAGTAGAGATGGCGTAACACGTGAAAAGAATCCAGAATTCCTGGGCTTTGCACATTTTATGGATGAATTCCACAACCGGGATTACCGTTTTATCGGCAGTACTCATGTGCCTGACCGCAAGACATGGACAGGTGCCGGAGCAGCAGAAAATCAATTTCCTAATACCACAGTAGGAAAACCATATCCTGATCCCGTTTATCCGAAATATCCCTATGATCCAAGTGATCCGGCTTTCAGTGACAGGGCTACGATTTATACACCTAACCTGCTGACAGCAAATTTCACACACAATGCTTACGGCAGCCGTAAATTTATGCCGGAAGGTACACGGAACACATACTATGAATCGCCCGATTATCCGCTTATTCGTCTTGCTGAAGTACATCTGATATATGCTGAAGCAGCTGTGGAACTGGGTAACGGTGTAATTTCAGATGTTGATCTGAATTTTTCTATCAATAAGAACCGTACACGTGCGAGAGTGGCTCCGCTTACCAATGCGCTGATCGCTGATCTGTGGGATGCCGGTTATTGGGATCATGAGCAGAACAAAACGATCATTAAAAAAATGAATATGCTTGATGAGATACGTCGTGAGCGTGCGTGTGAATTGTTTGGTGAAGGTTTCCGTGAAAATGACCTTAAACGCTGGGGGATAGCACATATCAATTTGCGCGGTCAAAAACTCGGACGTTTCGTCTATGGTACGGAATATATGACCGCGACTGCCAACG
>ERZ778021.619-NODE-619-length-58649-cov-7.048810_pt1 | contig 58649 bp, 52 predicted proteins | sample MGYA00375751_ERZ778021 | MGnify/ENA primary metagenome ERZ778021 (study PRJEB29350, sample SAMN05389814) | bioreactor metagenome | isolation source: Thiocyanate stock bioreactor | place: South Africa: University of Cape Town | collected 2013-08-29 ... | reverse complement strand
CGCCTCGAGGGCGGCGACGACAAGTGCGACGGCGAGCCCGCGACGGCCATCGCCAACCAGATGGTCGGCAAGGGCATTGCGCTGATGGCCGGGCATTTCTGCTCCTTCGCCTCGATCCCGGCGGCGATCGTCTACAACCAGGCGAAGGTCGTGCAGATCACGCCCGCCTCGCCCCACCCGAAGCTGACCGACCAGCGCGCCGGCCCGGGCCTGTTCCGCCTTTGCGGCCGCGACGACCAGCAGGGCGCCGTGGCCGGCAAGTTCATCGCCTCGCGCTTCGCCGACCGCAACGTCGCCGTCATCGACGACAAGAGCGCCTGGGGCCGGGCGCTCGCCGACGGCACGCGCACCGCCATGAACGCCGCCGGCAAGAAAGAGCTCTTCACCGATTCCTACGATCCGGGCGCGAAGGATTTCTCCGAGCTCGTCTCGCGCCTGAAGGCGGCCGGCGTCGGCCTCGTCTTCGTCGCCGGCTTCCCCTCCGACGTCGCGGCCATCGCGAAGGAGATGAAGGCGCAGGGCCTGTCGGCCACCCTCATGGGCGGCGACACGCTGATGACCGACGAATACTGGCAGGCCGCCGGCGATGCCGCCGAGGGCACCCTCGTCACCTTCGCGCCCGATGCGCGCCAGAACCGCGAGGCCGAGGCGGTGGTCGCCGGCTTCCGCGCGGCCGGGATCGAGCCCGACCTCCAGGAACGCACGGCGCAGACTCACGCCGCCGGCATCCGTCAGGCCCCACCACGCGTCGTTCCAGGTGCCGGCGACGGCGGAGGATCCGAGCAGCGCCTTGCCGAACCGGGTGCCCTCCTCATCCGAGAACGCGACGACCTCGATCGCGAACGGCAGCGGCACGGTCCAGCCGTCACCCGTGCCCTCGCCCGCCGGCACGCGCAGCAGACGCACCACCTCCAGCGCCATCAGCACCCCGGCGATGCCGTCGTAACGCCCGGCGTCGAGCACCGTGTCCAGGTGCGAGCCCAGCATCAGCGCGGGAGCCGCCGGATCGCCGATGCGGCCGACCTGGTTGCCCGCGGCATCCTGCCACGTGCGCATGCCCAGCTCGCGCATCCATTCCGCCGCCAGCCGGTTGACACGGGCGTGCTCGGGCGAGAGGTAGACGCGCTCGATGGATGCCGCATCCGCGCTCACCCGCGCGAGCTCCTCACACCGCGCCATCACGCGGCGCGCAGCGGTCGCGATGACGTCGGGCGCGGCGCGCAGGAGGGATGCCGAGCTCACGCCGTCTCCGCCGACACGGCGACGGCCGCACCGGTGCGCGGCGCGTGCAGCAGCGCCGGGGCGGCGGCGAACACGTCCGCGGCGGCCTCGACGCCCCCACCGGCCGGAACCGCGGCCCCGAACCGGCGCAGCACGCTCTCGAGGGCGGCGAGGGTGGTGAGCACGGCATCCTTCCGGGCGTTGTAACCCATGGTGCCGATGCGCCACACCTTGCCGTGCAGCGGCCCGAACGACGTGCCGATCTCGATGCCGAAGTCCTCCAGCAGGGCCGACCGCGCGGCGTCGCCGGGAACGCCCTCCGGGATCTCGACCGCCACGACGTTGCTCATCTTGTGCGCGACGTCGCCGAAGACGACGAGGCCGAGCGCCTCGACGCCGGCGAGCATCGCACGACCGGCGAGCTCGTGGCGGGCGATGACGCCGTCTCGGCCCTCGAGCAGCAGCAGCCGCGCGCACTCCCGGGCGCCGTAGAGCATGCTCGTCGCCTCGGTGTGGTGGTTGAGTCGGCGCGGACCCCAGTAGTCGAGGATCTGCCCCAGGTCGAAGTAGTTCGAGCGCACGAAATCGGCCGACGACTCGTCGCCGGGCTCGCGGATGCCCGCCTCGACCTTCTTCCGCGAGCGGATCACCTCCACGGCGCGTGCGCTGAGCGTGATCGGCGACGATCCGCTCGGACCGCCCAGGCACTTCTGCAGTCCGGCGGTCGCGGCATCCAGCCCCCACGCGTCGGCCTCGAAGGCGTTGCCGCCGAGCGATGCGGTGGCGTCGGAGTAGAAGAGCACCCCGTGGCGACGGCAGATCTCGCCGATGTCCTCCAGCGGCTGCAGCATGGTGGTGGATGTATCGCCCTGTACGAGGGCGAGGAGGTTCGGCTTCACCCGGGCGATCGCCTCCTCGATGACGGATGCCGGGAACACCTGACCCCAATCGGTCTCGATGGTGTGCACCTCGGCGAGCGCCCGCTCGGCGATCTCGGCCAGCAGGTGTCCGAACCGGCCGAACACGGGAACCAGCACCCGGTCGCCCGGCTTCACGAGCGAGACGATCGCGGCCTCGATGCCGGCACGGCTCGTGCCGTCGACGAGCAGGGTCGCGTCGTTGCGGGTGCTCCACACCCCGCGATACAGCTCCTGGGTCTCGGTCATCGTCGCCGTCATGAAGGGGTCGTACTGACCGACCAGCGGCGCCGACATGGCGGTCAGCACACTCGGGTAGGCCGAGATGGGGCCGGGGCCCATCAGCAGCCGCGCGGGCGGGGCGATCGGGCCGGGGAGGTTCGTCGGGCCGGGCGAGGAGGTGCTGCTCATACGGATTCCGTTTCGGTGATGCGGGCGTGGAGGGCACGGCCGAGGCGCACGAGGGCGATGTCGGTGCCGGCGCGCGAGACGAGGCTGACGCCGACCGGTGCGGGGCCGCCCGCAGCGTCGACGGTGAGCAGGGGCACCGACAGGGCGGGCAGGCCGCCGACGGCGGCCGGGGTCGTCAGGCGGAGGGTGTCGGTGCGCACGGCATCCACCTGCGCACCCGTGGCCGAGCGCGAGGGCGCCAGCCCGGGCACCGTCGGCAGCAGCAGCACGGCGTCGCGGACGAGCGCGTGCAACGTGTCGCGGAGGGGTTCCAGGGCGGCTCGGGCGGCGGACTCGTCGGCGGCGGTGACCGCGGCGGCGGCGCGGAAGCGCGCGGCCACGGCGGGTCCGGTCGAGCCGGGGTGGGCGCGCAGCCAGTCGCCGTTGTTGCGCCAGGCCTCCGCACCCTGCACCGTCCGGAACGGCACGAGGTAGTCGTCGAGGTCGCCGAGCGAGACCTCCTCGACGGGCAGAGCGGATGCCGCGAGCATCGCCTCGAAGGCCGCGCGCGTGGCCGGCTCGGCGGTGGCGAGTGCTTCGATCGGCACCCGGAACCGCCAGGGGAGGTCGTCGGCCGAGGCCCCGAAGACGGAGTCGGTCGAGTCGGACCCGTCGTAGCTGAGACACCAGTCCGCGACCGCCTGCAGCGTGGCGCCGTCTCGGGTGAGCCACCCGACCGTGTCGAAGCTCTGCGCGAGAGGCAGCAGCCCCTGCCGCGGCACGAGATCGTGCGTCGTCCGCAGGCCCCACAGGCCCTGATACGACGCCGGCACGCGCACGGAGCCGGCGGTGTCGGTCGCGAGGGCGATGTCGGCGTGGCCGAGCGCGACGGCGGATGCCGGTCCGCTCGACGAGCCGCCCGGCAGGGCGCCCGGCACCGCGGCGTTCGGCGGGGTGCCGTAGTGCGCGTTGTCACCCGCGATCGAGTACGCGAATTCGTCGGTGCGGGCGATGCCCCGCAGCGACGCTCCGCCGCGCAGCAGGTCGCCCACCGCGGGGGCGCTGGTGGTCTCGGCGCGGGCGGAGTCGAGGTAGGTCGGGTTTCCCGCACCGATGCGATAGCCCTTGATCGCGAAGAGATCCTTCACGGCGACCGTGAGGCCGGACAGCGGCCCCTCCCATGCGCCCTGGTAGAGCGGGTCGCCGACAGTCCGCCAGATCGAACGGTCGAAGGCCGCCGAGCGGGGGGTGACGTGCGCGGCCGTGATGAGCCACCGCCCGTCGATCTGCTCCCACACCTGGGTCTGCAGGCCGGTGCCGCCCGCCGCGAACCGGGAAACGGCGACGATGAGCGCGACCCCCTCGGCGAGCGGCCGGTACTCGACTCGCTCGATGGTGCGAGCCGACACCCCGCCGCGGGCGCCGCGGAACGCGCTGATCGCGTCGTGTCCGACCAGCAGCCCCGCGCCATCGCCGCGGAGCGTGCGGTCACCGGGAGCGAACGCGGCATCCAGGGCGTCGAGGTCATTCGTCAGGATCGCCCGCTCGTACGCCTCGAACGCCGCGCGCAGCTCGTCGGGCATGGTCTGAGCCGCGGTCACGGGCGCCCGCCCCGGTTCATGGCCCCGCGTGCACAACTCCGGAGTTGTCGTCCCGGACGGCCGAAAACAGCCCGGGACGGGCCCGTGGCCACCGAATCTCCGGAGTTGTGAACGGCGGCAGCCGGGCGGGCAGCGGCGGCAGCCGGACGGGGAACGGCGGCAGCCGCGCGGGCAGCGGCGGCAGCCGGGCGGGGAGCGGCGGCAGCCGGGCGGGGAAGGGCGGCGACCCCGCGTGCACAACTCCGGAGTTGTCGTCCCGGACGGCCGAAAACAGCCCGGGACGGGCCCGTGGCCACCGAATCTCCGGAGTTGTGAACGGCGGCGCGCGGAGGCGGCGACATGCCGCGGCGGCGGACGGTCACGAGGCGTCCTCGCCGACCAACCAGGCCGGGCGGACGGCGGCGAAGTCCGCCTCGCGGATGCGGGCGTGCACACCGCAGACGATGTCGACGACCTGCGAGATGTCGAAGTCGGTCGCGGCCGACAGGTACGCGTAGGCCAGGTGCTCGGCCATGCCGTAGCGCGCCTGCAGCAGATCGAGCGCGGCCCGCACGGCCTTGCGCATCGCCTCGTCGAGATCGACGTCGAGCCCCGTGGGCACGAGGTACTCGTCGGTGCGGACGAGCGGGCCGGTCACCTCGCCGAACGACGCGAGCGCCTCCGCGCGCGGCACCACGTCGAAGCGCAGCGTGGCGCGCAGCGACGCCTCGAGCGCGGTCAGCGCGACCTCGCCGTCGCCCTGCGCGAAGTGCGGGTCGCCGACGTACGCCAAGGCGCCGGCCACCTGCACCGGCAGGTACAGGACCGCGCCCTCCACGAGCAGGTTGATGTCGATGTTGCCGCCGTGCGCGCCCGGGGGAACCGAGTGGGGGCGCTCGTCGCCCGCGACGGCGACCCCCATCGTCCCGAGGAACGGGGCGAGCGGGAACCGCACGACGCGCTCGCCCCCGTCGACCAGGGGCAGGATGCCGCGACCGTCCGACACCGGCGTGAACACGCTGACGTTCTCGGGCCCGCGCGGGAGCACCCCGACGAGGGCCCCCTTGCCGTGCCGGTTGGAGATGACGCCGTACGGCACGCGCGGGGCCAGGTCGACGACGGTGATCTTCAGCAGGTCACCGGGGTCGGCCCCCTCGACGAAGATCGGCCCGGTGACCACGTGCGGCCCGTCGAGCGCGGCGTCGCGTGCGACCGTCGCGGCGATCTCGATCGCGTCGGTGAGCACGTGTGCGGCCGGCACCCCGTGGCCGGTGAAGTACCCCAGGGGGTCCTGGCCCTGATCGGGCAGGATGCCTTCGTGGCTGACGGTGTCGATCGTCACCGTCTCGCCGGCGGCGATTCTCAGCACGGGCGCATCGGCGGCGCACGGCAGCCGTCCCCAGAGCACCGTCTCCGGGGATGCCGGGAGGTAGTGCGCGCCGGCGATTCGGCCCGATCCGGGTTGCAGGATGTCGATGGTCTCGGTCATGATGTCGCTCCTTCGCGCATCGGGTGGGCTGCCGTCGCGGGCGCTGCCCCGGCATCCGCACCGGCCAGCAGCTCGATCCCCGGCCGGGACCGCGCATCGTCGTCGCCCGCACGGTACACGACGGTGCCGCCGACCACGGTGGTCACGACGGCGCCGCGCATGGCGCGACCATCCCACGGTGACAGCTTGTGCCGGTAGAGCAGGCGGTGCGCGTCGACGGTCCACGACCGTTCCGGCGCGAAGACGGTGAGGTTCGCCCGTACGCCCGGCGCGATGACGCCGAGTCCCGGCATCCCGGCGATGCGGGCCGGTCCGGTCGTGAACAGCGGCAGCAGGCTCTCCAGCGGGATGCCGCGGCGCGCTGCCTCGGTCCAGACGCTCGCGAAGCCGGTCTGCACGCCCGCGATGCCTCCCCACGCCAGGCCGAAATCGCCGCCCCCCGCGGTCTTCAGCGCGAGAGTGGCGGGTGAGTGGTCGCTGACGATGGCGTCGATCGTGCCGTCGAGCACGCCCTCCCACAGCAGGTCCTGGTTGGCGCGACCGCGGATGGGCGGGCAGCACTTGAACGCGCTGGCCCCGTCGGGCACCTCTTCTGCGGACAGGGTGAGGTAGTGCGGGCAGGTCTCGACGGTGAGGCGGACGCCGTCGGCCTTCGCCGCACGGATGGCATCGAGCGCCTGTCCGTCGGCGACGTGCACGATGTGGGCGCGGGCGCCGGTGGCGCGGGCCGCGTCGATGACGGCGCCGATCGCCGCCTCTTCGCTCACCGGTGGGCGGCTGCGCAGAAACGTGTCGTAGTGACGTCCGAGCTCTCCCGCCGGCCCCGCGCCGACGTCGACGGCGGCCTCGTGCAGGTGCGCCTCGTCTTCGGCGTGCGCGATGAGCAGGCCGTCGAAGGCGGCGATCTCGGTGAGCGCGGCGTGCAGGCCGGCACGGTCGAGGTGGCCGAACTCGTCGATGCCGCTCGGCACGAGGAAGCACTTGAAGCCGACGACGCCGGCGCCGGCGAGGTGGCGCAGGCGGCCGAGGTTCTCGGGGACGGCGCCGCCCCAGTAGCCGACGTCGACCGCGAGCTTGCCCGCGGCCGCGGCCCGCTTGGCGGCGAGCGCCTCGGGCGTGGTCGTGACGGGCACCGAGTTCAGCGGCATGTCGAACACGGTCGTGATGCCGCCCGCCGCGGCCGCGGCGGTGCCGGTCGCGAAACCCTCCCAGTCGGTGCGCCCCGGCTCGTCGAGGTGCACGTGCGAGTCGACGAGTCCCGGCAGCAGCACCTCGTCGGCGCCGAGCACGTGGAGGTCGGCGGATGCCGCGGCATCCGCTTCCGCCGAGCGCCCGGGCCGGGTGACCCCGGCGATCACGCCGTCGACGATCCGCACCTCGGCGGGGCGGAACGCCCCGTCGATCCAGGCGCGTTCGGCGCGGATCACGCTCACATCTGCCACAGCATCGCCTCTCGTGCCCTCGGTTGCGGATGCGGCGTCATCGCGGCGTCCGAAGACACGTCCGACGCTATCGAGGCGTCGTTTCGCGGGTGTTTCCGCACGGGCGGGGGCGCGTACTCGCCCCGCCCGCCGGTGCGCACGCCCATGCGTGCCATGCCGATCGCGAGCCCCACGGCGGCGGCGACCCCGTCGATGACGGGAGCGTCGACACGCGCCGACAGCTGCGCGCAGAGATCGGCCATGCCGGCGCACCCGAGCACGATCGCATCGACCGGATCGCCGGCCGCCCCGGACGCCCCGACCGCGGGGGGATCCAGCGCGGCCCGGCATTCGCGTTCGATGCGGGCCAGGGTGTGCTCGTCGGGCTCCTCGAGGGCGAGCACGGGGATCTCCACGGCGCGGTACTGCGCGCAGGCGCGGTCCATGCCGTAGCGGGCAACGAGGTCGCGGGCCCGTCCGAGCGTGCGTCCCAGCGTCGTCACGATCGCGAAACGGCGCCCCGCGATCGCCGCAACGTGCATCGCCGCCTCCGCGATGCCGATCACCGGCACCTCGACGAGTTCGCGCGCCGCGTCGAGACCGGGGTCGCCGAAGCACGCGAGCACGTACGCGTCGCTGCCGCCGCTGGCGAGGTCCGCGCGGACGAGCTCGACGACGGCCGCGGCCGCCGCCACCTCGTCGACGTGGCTCTCCACCGCCGCCGGTCCCCGACCGGGTTCGGGGCAGACGGCGACGATCTCGGCATCCGCCCCCGCCACCTCCCGGGCGGCGGCCGCAATGGTCGCGGTCATCGCCCGGGAGGTGTTGGGGTTGATCAGGAGGATCCTCACGGGGTGCCGGGTCCCGCCGTCGTGCCGGTGATGGCGGCCACGGGGATCTCGGCCGAGATGGCCGGCGGCTCGGCCGCAGCGGTCGCGGCGGCGCCGTCGAGCGTGCCGTCCGAGACGCCGTCGCTTTCACCGTCGAACGTCGGCACCCGCGGGTCGAGGCGCTCGAAGAGCGCGAACGCGGCGTAGCCCAGGCCGCAGCCGATGAACCAGCTGTAGTCGCTGATCCACGAGATGTCGAACAGTCCCATGTCGGCGAACAGCTTCGGGAAGACACCGAGGAAGACGGCGGGGATGCCGGCGACCAGCAGCGCCTTCATCGCGTTCGGGTTGAAGCCGCGGCGGTACCAGTAGGGGCCCGTCGGGTCCATCGTGAACATCGCATCGGTCTTGATGCGCTGGCGTCCGGCGACGTAGTAGCCGGCGATGAGGATGCCGAACAGCGGACCGATGAGCGCCCCGAGCAGGCCCAGCGTGTAGTGGATCGCGTCGTCGTTGGAATACCAGTTCCAGGGGGTCAGGAACACCGACCCGACGGCGGCGATCATCCCGCCGGCGCGCCACGAGATCTTCTTCGGGGCGACGTTGGAGAAATCGAACGCCGGCGAGATGAAGTTCGCGACGATGTTGATGCCCACCGTCGCGGTGACGAAGGTCAGGCCGCCGAGGAGGATCGCGAACCAGCCGTCGATGGCCTCGACCGTCTTGATCGGGTCGGTGATGAGCTGGCCGAAGACGGGGACGGTCGCCGACGCCGTGATCACGGTGAGCAGCGAGAAGAAGAGGAAGTTGATCGGCAGACCCCAGAAGTTGCCGCGCTTGACCGCCGCGAAGCTCTTGCCGTAGCGGGCGAAGTCGCCGAAGTTGAGCATCGGGCCGGAGAAGTACGACACGACCAGCGCGATCGCGGCGCACATCACCGGGATCGACGACCAGAAGTCCAGCTGCTTGGTCGACAGATTGAACGAGATGTTCTGCCAGCCGGCCTGCGACACGAGGTAGACGGCGAGCGCGATCATCACGACGTAGACGGCGGGGCCGGCGAAGTCGATGAAGCGGCGGATGACCTCCATGCCGTTCCAGAACAGCAGGAACTGCGCGACCCACAGGATGCCGTAGGAGATCCACCCGAGGGCCGACAGCCCCAGGAACGACACGTCCAGCAGCGCGGCCGAGCCGGGGATGAACTTGAGGAACACGATGTTCAGCGACTCTGCGGCCAGGAACGTCTGCACGCCGTACCAGGCGATGGCGATGAGTCCACGGATGATCGCGGGGATGTTGGCTCCGCGGATGCCGAAGATCGCCCGGTTGACGACGGGATACGGCACACCTGTCTTCTGGCTGGGCTTGGCGACGAGGTTGGCGAAGTACTGCACGATGACGATGCCGACCAGCAGCGCGATCAGCACCTGCCAGCTCTGCAGGCCCAGGGCGAACAGCGAGCCGGCGGTGACGTAGCCGCCGACGGAGTGCACGTCGCTCATCCAGAACGCGAAGATGTTGTACGCGCTCCACTTCTGCTTGCGCAGCGGTGCGAGGTCCTCGTTGGCGAGGCGCTCGTCGTACTGCGGCTTCATGTTGCCGGCGCCCGTGGGCATGCCGGCGGCTTCGACGATGTCGTAGACACCGGTCGACGGTGCGGTCGATGTTGGGGTCAGAGAGGTCATGGGTACCTTCCAGGGGTTCCGAGTCGGTGACGGAGGTGGGCGGACCGCGACGTGGAGTCCGTGGCCTGGGGGTGCGTAATGTGAAGTTATTGCTTCACTCTGCCCGCGCGATTTCGCTCGTGTAACGGCTGTGTGAAGTTGGCTCTTCACATGTGACGAACACGTGAAGCCCGATCGGGACGCCGCCCGCTCGGCATCCGCGCCCGATACGATCGCGACATGAGCCGCGCCCCCGCCGTCGATCCGCCGGAGCTCGATGCCGACCGTGCCGAGAGCGCGGCCGACGGGGTCGGTGAGCGGCTGCGCGCCCTGCGGGTCGCCCGCGGCATGTCGGCGCGCGACCTCGCTCGCCGGCTCGGCATCTCGCCCAGCGCGGTGTCGCAGATCGAGCGCGGGGTGATGCAGCCGAGCGTCTCGCGCCTGATCGCCATCACCGACGAGCTCGACGTGCCGCTGACCTCGGTCTTCGACCCTTCCGGATCGCAGGCGCCGACGACACCGACGAGCTTCGGGCTGCGCCGCGCCGAGCACGACACGGCGATCGTGCTGGACGACGGCGTGACCTTCCGCCGCATCTCCCCCGTGCCGACGCCCGGCGTCGACTACTTCGAGTCGACCTACCCGCCCGGTGCGACCGCCCACAGCGACGCCGGACTCTTCCGCCATGAGGGCTACGAAGTCGGCACCGTCGTCTCGGGCGAGCTGACCGTCGACTTCGACGACGAGCGGGTGGTGCTGCGCCCGGGCGATGCGATCAGCTACCCCTGCTCGCGTCCGCACCGACTGCACAACACCTCCAGCGAGCCCGTCGTCGCCCGCTGGCTCGTCGTCCACGGAGCCCGCTGAGCATGGCCGCCGAGATGAGCATCGACGCGTTCGACGCCCTGCCCGCGGATGCCGCGGCATCCACCGTCCGCGTGTGGGCGGCGATCCCGACGTGGGTCGACGCCGTCGTCGCGGCGCGCCCCTACGGCACGCGCGACGCGCTCATCACCCGGGCGGACGAGCGTGCCCGCACCTGGACGCGCACCGAGCTCGACGCCGCCCTCGCCCACCACCCGCGCATCGGCGAGAAGCCTCAAGGCGCGGGAGCCGAGGCCGCCGCCTCACGTCGCGAACAGGCGTCGATGTCGTCCGCCGGGGCCGCGACGACGGCGGCGATCGCCGACGGCAACGCCGCCTACGAGGAGCGATTCGGCCGGGTCTTCCTCATCCGCGCCGCCGGGCGCACGCCCGAGCAGATGCGCGCCGAGCTCGAGCGGCGGCTCGGCAACGACGACGAGACCGAGGCCGCCGAGGCCCTCGATCAGCTGCGCGAGATCGCGCTGCTGAGGCTGGAGGCGACGATCGTATGACCCACCTGACCACGCACGTGCTCGACGGCTCGGCCGGAGCCCCGGCATCCGGCGTCGACGTGAGGCTCCTCGACGCCGACGGGACGACCGTGGCGAGCGGGCGGACGGATGCCGACGGGCGCCTCGCCCTCGGACCCGACGAGCTGTCCGCGGGGACCTACGCGCTGGTGTTCGCGACGGGGCCGTACTTCGCGGCGCGCGGCTCCGAGACGTTCTATCCGTCGGTCACGGTGAGCTTCGCCGTCGCCGACACCCGCCACTACCACGTGCCCCTGCTGCTCAGCCCGTTCGCCTACTCGACCTACCGCGGCACCTGACCCGCCTCACTCGCGACGTCGGGCCCTCCGCAACGTCCGCCCCTCCCCCGCGACGTCCGCCCTCCCCCGCGAGACACGGGCTGTGCACCGAGACACGTCGTGTGCAGCGGTGTCTCGGTGCGTAGACCGTGTCTCGCGGACTGCGGGGGCGGGCGGGCGGCGGGCGGGTGGGCGGGGGGCGGAGGCGGGTGCGGTTACCCCGAGGAAACGTCGCGGTGACACGGCATCCGTAGCGTGGCCGGCATGAAGGTGATCGTCGTCGGAGCGGGTGTCGGGGGAACGAGCGCGGGCATCGCGCTGCAGAGGCTGGGCCACGACGTCGTCATCTACGACCAGATGCGCGAGAACCGTCCGGTGGGAGCAGCCCTGTCGCTGTGGTCGAACGGCGTGAAGGTGCTGAACTGGCTCGGACTCGGCGCCGAGGTCGCCGCTCTCGGCGGCGACATGGCCGACATGGTCTACCTCGATGGGCACACCGGCGAGACCCTGTGCGACTTCTCCCTCGCGCCGGTCACCACCCAGACGGGGCAGAAGCCGTACCCGGTCGCCCGCGCCGATCTGCAGGCGCTGCTGATGGAGCGGTTCGGCCTCGACGGCATCCACCTCGGCAAGAAGCTCGTCGGCATCGCCGACGACGGCACGACCGTGACCGCCACGTTCGCGGACGGCACGACCGACTCCGCCGACATGCTCATCGGCGCCGACGGCGCCCGCTCGATCGTGCGCGACTACGTGCAACCCGAGGGCGCGCCGCCGATCGAGCGCGAGTACTCGGGGTACACCAACGTCAACGGGCTCGTGCCGGTCTCGGCATCCATCGGACGCCCGACGGCGTGGACGACGTACGTCGCCGACGGCAAGCGCGCCGCGGTCATGCCGATCGCCGGCGACCGCTTCTACTTCTGGTTCGACATCCCCCAGCCATCGGGTCTGCCGTATGCTCCCGCGGCAGGCGTCGCACCGTTGCGCGAGGCGTTCGGCGACTGGGCGCCCGGAGTGCAGGAGCTGCTCGCCGCGATCGACCCGGCCACCTCGCTCAACCGCGTCGAGATCTGGGACATCACCCCGTTCGACACCTGGACGAAGGGCCGGGTCGCGATCCTCGGGGATGCCGCGCACAACACCTCCCCCGACATCGGCCAGGGGGCGTGCTCAGCGCTCGAAGACGCCTTCGCGCTCGGCATCGCGTTCGCCACGAACACGCTGGGCGTGGCCGACACCCTCCGCCGCTACGCCGCGATGCGCGTGGAGCGGGCGGGCGAGCTCGTGCTGCGGGCACGTAAGCGCGCCTGGGAGACGCACGCGTTCGATCCCGCCGTGACCGACACCTGGTACGAGAGCCTGCGCGGAACCGACGGCACCGGCATCATCCGCGGCATCGTCGGCAACATCGAAGACAGCCCGGTCAACCTCGGCGGCGGTCTGCTCGCGGGCTGAGCGCGCCGCGGCATCCGTCGCCGGGCCGCCCCGGCGTCACCCGCCGATCCGCGGGCCGAACTGCAAGGGATGCCGCGCGACACGCCGCGGCATCAGCCATCCCGCCGGCGCGTCGCCGTCAAAGCCCTTGCAGTTCGGGCAGGCGTGGTGCGGCCCGCGAGGGCGCGGCGTCAGAGACGACGGGCGATGGATGCCGCGACCGTGAGCCACGCATCGCGGGTCTCGGGCGACAGCGCATCGAAATCGATGGGACCGCCGTCGACGAGCGCGGCATCGAAGGGCACGTGCACGACCTCGGCCGTGACCTGCGAGAAGTGGCGCTCGAGGCGCTCGGCGAGCTTGCGATCGGGCTTGGCCGACGGGGCCGCGAGAATCGTGACGGCCTCGTCGATCTTGTGGTCGAAGCCCTTCTCGCGCAGGCCGTCGAGCAGCCAGGCGGCACTGGCCGCGGTGTCTTCGCGCACCGTCGAGACGATGACGAGCTGGTCGGCCGCGGCGACGGCGGCGACCCAGTTCGAGGCGCGCATGTTGTTGCCGGTGTCGACGATGAGCAGGCGGTAGTAGCGCGAGAGCACGTCGTGGAGGCGGTCGAAGGCGGTCGCGTCGATGGTGGAGGATGCCGCGGCATCCTCGTCCGAGGCGAGCACGTCGAAGCGGGCGTCGACCTGCGTGCGTACGTAGGTGTCGAGCGCCGCGAGGCTCGCTCGATCGGGCGTGGCGAAGCGGTCGAGGTCTTCGAGCAGGTCGACGGCCGTGCGGTGGTGCGGCGCGTTCTGCGCGCGCCAGCCGAGCGTGCCGCGGGTCTCGTTGTTGTCCCAGGCGAGCGTGGCGCCGCCGCGCTGGGTGCCGAACGTCGCGGCCAGCAGCAGCGTCGACGTGGTCTTGTGGGCCCCGCCCTTGGGATTGAGCACCACGATCGTGCGCGGCGCGTCGAGACGGCGCTGCACGAGTCGCTCGCGGTCGAGGCGCGACTGCTCGGCCTTGCCCGGGCGGGGCGAGATCGCACCGCCCGTGAGGCGACGGATCGCTCCGCGCCACCCCTCGGTCGCCCGCGGACGCGCGCGGTCGGCGCGAGAGTTGAGCAGGTCGTCGACCGTCGGCGTGGCCCGCTGGGCCGGCGTGCGCTGCGCGCCCTCGCGGCGGGTGCCGCCGCTGCGCAGCGGCCCGTCGGTCACCGCCACCGCGGTCGTCGCGGGGGCGGACTCCGCAGCCGCCGCGGCGGACGGGGCCGCCGTGACGGGCACGGCGGAGATCGGTGCGGCATCGGATTCGCCAGCCGCAGGCGACGCCGCCGCGACCGGTGCCGGCACGGCATCGGCCGCCGGCGCAGCCGCAGCGATGGGCTCCGCGACCACCTCCGTCGCCGACGCTGTGGCCTCGGTGAAGCTGCCATCGGGGCTGACGACGAGGGCCCACCGTGTGGCGCCGTCGACGACGGTCGCGGTGACCGGCTCACCCGCCGACGCGGCCATCAGCCGGATCGACTCGACGATGCGGCTGCGCAGCCCCTCCTGCGTCGAGGCGAAGACCTCGTCGACCTCACCGGCGAGGTGGATCTCGGCGGCGGTTTGCGAAGTCACGAGCACGGTGGGTTCGAAAGTCACGCCTCCGAGTATCCCATCCTGTGCTGCACGCCGCCGGGGGCGCGGGCCTCACCCGGCGGCGAGCAGGTCATCGACGGTGCGGCGCACCTCGGCATCCGTCTCGGCATCCGCGCCGGTCGCCGTCAGTGTGAAGGCGCGCGACGCGACGTCGAAGGCGACCTCCACCCGATGGGCCGCATGCACCCAGCGCAGCACCCCGGCGGTGCCGCCGAGCTCGGCGGTGAACTCGCCGTCGAAAGCCGGATGAGCGGCGCGCAGCCGCAGCAGCTCGCCCAGCGCGCGCACGACGGGGCGCTCGAGCTCGGTGGCGATCTCGTCGGGCGTCTCGTGTCGGAGGTGCTCGACAGTGGCGCCGAGGTCGATGCGCTCCTGTGCTTCAACGACCGCCTGGCGATGGGCGCCTACCAGGCGCTCCAGGAGCGCGGGGTGCGCGTGCCCGAGGACGTCTCGGTGCTCTCGTTCGACGACACGTCGTTCGCCCGCTGGCTGCGGCCGGGCCTCACGACCTTCGCCTTCCCGCAGCGCGCTCTCGGCCGCGCCGCCGCGGACGAACTCATCGACCTGATCGAGCGCGGTGCCGCGACGGACGGATCATCCCCTCCCCCGGCGCACCTGGTTCCGCTGCCGTTGCGGATGCGCTCGTCGGTCACCGACCGGACTTAGACCCGGAAGACGGAATGGACCGGGCCGCACACCGCGCGCCCCTGAAGCTCGACGAGCTCCATCAGCACCGCCGTCCCCGCCAGCTGCAGGCCGAGCTCGTCGAGCAGGTGCTGGCCCGCGCGCAGAGTGCCGCCCGTGGCGAGGATGTCGTCGACCAGCAGCACGCGCGTGCCCGCCTCGAGGTCGTCGCTCATCTCGATCTCGGCCGTGCCGTACTCGAGGGCGTAGGAGACGGATGCCGCGGGCCGCGGCAGCTTGCCCGCCTTGCGGATCGGCGCCATCCCCACACCCGCCGCGATCGCGACCGCGCCGGCCAATATGAACCCGCGCGCCTCGATGCCCGCGACGACGTCGAACTGCCCCGCGAAGGGCTCGATCACGGCATCCACGACGGTGCGCAGGGCCTGCGCGTCGGCGAGCAGCGGCGAGATGTCGCGGAACAGCACGCCCGGCTGCGGGAAGTCGGGGATGCCGGCGATGAGCGATTCGGCGTGGGCGAGGGCCTCGGAAGTCACCGGTCAAGGCTAGTCGCCGCCGGACGCGACCCGTCGCGCGAGAACCGCCACCGGGTGCGCAAGCGCTTGCGCTACGCTGATGCCATGACGTCGCAGTTGACCTTCTCCCTCCCCGACATCGGCGAGAGCCGCCCCGGCGCCGAATGGTGGCGCACCGCGGTGATCTACCAGATCTACCCGCGCTCGTTCGCCGACGCCTCCGGCGATGGCATCGGTGACCTCCCCGGCGTGACGGCGCATCTCGACGACCTGCGCGCCCTGGGCGTGGACGCCGTGTGGCTGAGCCCCTTCTACCGCTCTCCGCAGAAGGATGCCGGGTATGACGTCGCCGACTACTGCGACGTCGACCCCCTGTTCGGCACGCTCGCCGACTTCGACGAGATGCTCGCCGGCGCGCACGAGCGCGGCATCCGCGTGATCGTCGACCTCGTGCCCAATCACAGTTCCGACCGGCACGTCTGGTTCCAGGAGGCGCTGGCCGCAGCCCCCGGCAGTGCCGCGCGCGCCCGCTACCTCTTCCGCGACGGCAAGGGTGAGAACGGCGAGCTGCCGCCCAACAACTGGGAGTCGGTCTTCGGCGGCCCGGCGTGGACCCGCGTCACCGAGGCCGACGGCACGCCGGAGCAGTGGTACCTGCACCTGTTCGACACGAGCCAGCCCGACTTCGATTGGTCGAACCCCGAGGTGCAGGAGGAGTTCCGCGGCATCCTGCGGTTCTGGCTCGACCGCGGCGTCGACGGCTTCCGTGTCGATGTCGCGCACGGCCTCGTCAAGACCGATGGTCTGCCCGACCACCTTCCCGCGGTGGATGCCGACAGTATGGGCGGCTCCGACGACGACGTCCCGTACTGGGGACAGGAGGGCGTGCACGAGATCTACCGCGACTGGCACCGCGTGCTCGCCGAGTACGACGGTGACCGCGCCCTGTGCGCCGAGGCATGGCTTCCCACCGTCGACCGCACCGCCGAGTGGGTGCGCTCCGACGAGATGCACCAGGCGTTCAACTTCCCGTACCTCATGACCGAGTGGGATGCCGCGGCCATCCGCGAGGTCATCTCCGAGTCGCTGCGCGCGTTCCCTGCGGTCGGCGCCCCGGCTACCTGGGTGCTGTCGAACCACGACGTCGTGCGCCACGCGTCGCGGCTCGCGCTGACCGCCGAGAACCCGCAGGGCCACGGCATCGGTCCCGACTCGCCCGGCCAGCCGATTCCCGAGGTGGGCCTGCGCCGCGCCCGCGCCGCGACGACCGTGATGCTCGCCTTGCCCGGCTCCGCATACCTCTACCAGGGCGAGGAGCTCGGCCTTCCCGAGGTCATCGCGCTGCCGCCCGCGTCTCGGCAGGATCCGACCTGGTTCCGTACCGACGGCGAGCGCTACGGCCGCGACGGGTGCCGGGTGCCGATCCCGTGGACCGCGGATGCCGCCGCCTACGGCTTCAGCCCGACGGGCCAGTCGTGGCTGCCGCAGCCGGCCGAATGGGCCACGCTCGCCCGCGACGCGCAGGAGTCCGACCCCGACTCGACGCTGTGGCTGTACCGCACGCTGCTGGCGACCCGCCGCGCCGAGGGCCTCGGAGCGGCGACGCTGGAGTGGCTCGACGGCTACGGCGACGACGTGATCGCGTTCCGGTCCGGTCGGGTCACCGTGATCGCCAACGCCGGGGCCGCGCCGGTGATGCTGCCGTCGGGTACCGTGCTGGTCTCGAGCGAGCCGTTCGACGGCACGGAGCTGCCCGTCGACGTCGCGGTGTGGATGGTCGCGGACTGACGTGACCGGCATCGAGGAGGTCGCGCGCGCCGCCGGCGTCTCGACGGCGACGGTGTCGCGCGCCCTCAGCGGACGGGGACGCCTCTCCGAGGCGACGCGCGAGCGTGTGCGCGCCGCGGCCGCCGACCTCGGCTACGTCGTCTCGGCCGCGGCATCCACCCTCGCCTCGGGCCGCGCCGAGAACATCGGCGTGATCGTGCCGCTGCTGGACCGGTGGTTCTTCGCCACCGTGCTCGACGGCATCGCCGCGCAGCTCGCGCCGCGCGGCTACGACATGACGCTGTACAACCTGACCGACGATCCGGCGCAGCGGCGGAGCCTGTTCGAGGCGTCGCTGCGCCGCCGACGCGTCGACGGCCTCATCGTGCTGTCGGTCGAGCTGAGCGCCGACGAGCTGCGCCAGCTGAACGAGCTGCCCGTTCCCGTCGTGGCGCTCGGCGTTCCGCATGCCGAGCTGCGGGGGCTGCGCGTCGACGACACGGCCGTGGGCCGGCTCGCCACGCAGCACCTGCTGGAACTCGGCCACCGCGACATCGTGCACCTCGGCTGGAGTCTGCCGGACGATGCGGGCGAGACCCTCGACATCCCCACGCGTCGGCGCCGCGGATTCGCGCAGGCGATGAGGGATGCCGGTGTCGCCGCACCCCGCTTCGTCACGGCCGACTTCACCGTCGAGGGGGCGCGCCGCGTATCGCGTGAGCTGCTCTCCGGCCCCGACGCGCCCACCGCGATCTTCGCCGCATCCGACGAGATGGCGTTCGGCGTGCTGGCGGCGGCGCGCGAACTCGGCATCGAGGTGCCCGGCCGGCTGTCGGTCATCGGCGTCGACGGGCACGAGCTGGCGGAACTGTTCGAGCTGACGACGATCGAGCAGTTCCCGCACGCACAGGGCGAGCGCGCCGGACAGACGATCCTCGCGGAGTTGGGCGTCGACGAGGCGGCGGCTGCCTCGGCATCCCTGCCGTTCGAGCTCGTGGTCCGCGGCTCCACCGCGCCGCCGCACTGACCACCGGTTCGCGCCGCCCGCCCTCCCCTGTTCCGTATTCAGTCTGCGCTTCGGGACCTCGGCGCCCGTGCCGCGGAAACACGCGGACCACGCCGGATGCCGGGACCGGCCAGACTGAGTACGGAACGGGGAGATGCCGCGACGCGGAGACGCGGAGAGCCGCGACGCGGCGCGAGCAGTCCCGGCGACGCGGCGCGACCAGTCCCCGCGACGCGGCGTGAACGGCCGCAGCGCGCGCTCTCGGCGACGGCCGAGTGACCGCCGCGTACTCTCGATGGCATGAGCATCGACCTCGAAGCCCTCTACATCGACCTGCACCGCCACCCGGAACTGTCGTTCCAGGAGACCCGCACGGCGGGTGTCATCACCCGCGAGCTCACCGCTCTCGGTCTCGAGTACGTCGAAGGCCTCGGCACCACCGGCGTCGCCACGAGCATCACCGGCACGGCCACCGACGACGGACCCGTCGTGTGGCTGCGCGCCGACATGGACGGCCTTCCGGTGGCCGAGCAGACCGGCCTCGCCTACGCCAGCACCGCCCGCGGCATCGACCCGGCGGGCACCGATGTGCCGGTCATGCACGCCTGCGGCCACGACATGCACGTGGCGGCCCTGCTCGGCGCTCTCGAGCGGCTCGCGGCGACCCGCGACGAGTGGTCGGGAACCGTCGTCGCCGTCTTCCAGCCCGCCGAGGAGTACGGTGCGGGCGCCCGGGCGATGATCGCCGACGGCGTGCTCGACCGTTTCCCGAAGCCCGACATCGTGCTCGGCCAGCACCTGACGCCGCTCCCGGCGGGCACGATCGGTGTGCGCCCCGGAACGCAGATGGCGGCCTCGGACGGCCTCACCGTGCGCCTTCTCGGCCGCGGCGGCCACGGTTCGCGACCGCACGCCACCATCGACCCCGTCGTCATGGCCGCCGCCACCGTCATGCGCCTGCAGACCGTCGTGTCGCGCGAGATCGACCCGCGGGAGATGGCCGTCGTCACCGTCGGCTCGATCCACGCGGGACTCAAGAACAACATCATCCCCGCCGAGGCGAAGCTCGAGCTGAGCCTGCGCTACCCCGACGACGAGGCCCGCGCCGACGTGCTCGCACGCGTCGAACGCATCGTGCGGGCGGAGGCCGCGGCATCCGGAGCGGAGGAGGAGCCGGTCATCACGACCGACCACTCGCTGCCGCCGACGATCAACGACCACGAGGCCACCGCGCGCCTGTCCGCAGCGTGGGAACGCGCCTTCGGCGAAGGGACGGTCGTCGACCCGGGCATGTTCACCGGAAGCGAGGACGTCTCGTGGTTCGCCCGCGAGGCGGGCGTGCCGCTCGTCTACTGGTTCTGGGGCGGGCTCGACCCGCAGCAGTTCGCGGATGCCGTCGCGCGCGGCACCGTGAACGAGGACATCCCCACCAACCACTCGCCCTTCTTCGCCCCGATCCTGCACCCCACGATCGAGCGCGGAGTGGACGCGCTGGTCGTCGCGGCACGGGAGTTCCTCGGATGAGCCTCGAGGATCTGTTCGGCCCCCAGCCCGACGAGCCGGAGCGCCCGGCTCGCGAGCCCCGGGCGGAGCGCGAGCCCCGGGCGGAGCGCGAGCCCCGGGCGGAGCGCCAGCCTCGGCCTTCGCGCGAACCGCGCCCTCCGCGCGAACCGCGTGATCCGAAGCCGCCGCGCGAACCGCGCGAACCCCGCACCCCGGGCGGTGGGGGCGGTTCTCGCACGACGCTGATCCTCGGCATCGTCGCCGGCGTGCTGGCGGTGGCCGTCGTCGCCGTGGTCGGCTTCGCGCTGACCCGCCCGTCCGATTCGGCGCAACCGGCCACGTCGGCGACGGCGGTGGCGACCGACGATGCGTCGGTCCCGGCATCCACTCCCTCCTCGACGCCGAGTCCCACCACGACCGCCGCGGCCACGGGCGTGGCGTTCTCGGCGACCGGCTTCACGCTCACGACCGCCGCCGGCCAGCCCTTCACCTACCGATGGGCCGACGAACCCGCCGCCGCCGTCGCGGCCCTCACCGCGGCCTTCGGGGCGCCTCCGACGCAGCGCACGCAGGCGGGCAACGGATCGACACTGCCGGATTACACCGTGTACACGTGGAACGGATTCTCGCTGTTCGAGATGGTCCCGACCGCGACGCTGACGCGGGCGGACTTCTCGCAACCGGCCTACGCGCTGTTCACCGCGAACGAGGTGGGCGGAGTGCCGGTCACGGCGGAGTTCGGCCTGAAGATCGGAATGAGCGCGGCCGAGGTGCGCGCCCTCACGCCGGCGCCGGCGAGTGAGACGCCGCGCGCCTCGGGCAGCATCCGCTTCGCCTTCGACCCCCAGCGTTCCTCGTTCAAGAACGGCACGCCCTCGTACAGCGTGTTCGCCGACACCGACGGTGCCGACGGCCCGGTCGGCACGATCCTGTACTTCTACGCTCCGCAGTAGGTCGCCGCCGCGGATCGGACGGGCGCCCTTCCGCTCGGTTCACAACTCCGGAGACTCGACGCCGCCAGCAGCCGGCGCCCGGCCGTTCACCCGTTTCGGGACGATTTCTCCGGAGTTGTGAACACCGTCCCGCCGTCGCCCACCGCGGCAGCCGGCTCACGCGCGTCGACGAGCCGCTGCCCGCTCAGCAGCCCGGGCAGCCCGCGGCCGTCGCGCGTCGTGAACACGAGTACGACGGATGCCGCGGCGAACACGAACTGCACGAACGTCCAGGGCGCCGGCACGAGCCCCAACAGCAGATAGCCGCCGATGCCGGCGACGAACCGCAGCGGCCGCGCCACCGGGGCCGGCAGCGGCCCGCCGCGGTAGCGCAGTTCGACGGCCAGGTCACCGGGCGTGCGGCCGGTGGCGAGCACGACGACGGCCCAGATCGCGATCGGCGTCACCGCCAGGGCGAATCGGCCGGCGGCACCGTCCAGGACCGCGGCGTGGTCGCGGACGACGTACTCGAGGAACACCTGCACGGCGACGGCCGAACCGTACCCGACGAGCACGACGCCGAGCAGATCGCAGAACATGGCGAGCAGCCGGCGTCCGCGCGTGACCGGGTGCGGGCGGCTCCCGGCATCCGTCGATCGACGCACCCACCACCGTCGGGGGACGATCAGCGCGACGAGCGAGCCGAGCACCGCCCCGACCGTGTTCGTGAGCATGTCGTCGACGTCGAAGACGCGGTACGCGCACGGGTACAGTCCCCACACCCCGGTGAGCTGGGTGGTCTCGATGGTGAGCGACACCAGCAGGCCGGTCGCGAACGCGACGAGGATGCCGCGACCGCCCAGCACACGGAGGAAGAAGCCGAGCGGCAGGAACAGCAGCACGTTCAGCGCCAGTTGCAGGACGGCGAAGTCGGTGAGGCTGCGGGCACCGCGGAGGTCGTCGACGAAGGCCCAGATGTTCAGGTTCACCCTCGCGCAGGCGTAATTCTCGGCGTCGGGCAGGGGAAGCAGCGTGTACGTCCAGATGGCCCAGAAGTAGACGAGGGCGGCGGCCCACAGCAGAAATCGGCCGACGGTGAGCCGGCCGCGGCGACGGTAGCTGATCGCCACGAACGGCACGAACAGCACGATTCCGACCGCGAATCCGATGGCCAGCGCGACGACACCGGAGTAGACCTCGTTCCGCATGCGTCGATCCTTGCAGCCTCGCGGCGTCATTCTCACGCTCGCCGGGATTGCGCGGCGACACGCGACCGCGTAATGTCGCCCGCCGTGACAGACGACAGTCGCGGCCCCGGCGAAGAGACGCCGATCGCCAAGCGCATCCTCATCGGTGAGCCCCTCACGAGCGAAGAGCTCGAAGGCCAGCTGCTCCCCAAGAAGATGGCGCTGCCGATCTTCGCCTCCGACGCTCTCTCCTCGGTGGCCTACGCGCCGCAGGAGCTGCTGATGATCCTGCTGATCGGCGGGACGGCCTTCCTCGCGCTCAGCCCCTGGGTTGCGGCGGCGGTCGTCGCCCTGCTCATCGTGGTGGTGCTCAGCTACCGCCAGCTGATCAAGGCCTACCCCTCGGGCGGCGGCGACTACGAGGTCGCCCGCACGAACCTGGGCGAGAAAGCCGGCGTCGTGGTCGCGGCGGCCCTGCTGGTGGACTACATCCTGACGGTGGCCGTGTCGGTCGCCTCGGGTGTCGACAACATCATCTCGGCACTGCCGAACCTCGACCCCTTCCGCGTGGAGCTCGCGGTGGGCTTCGTGATCCTGATCATCCTCGTGAACCTCCGCGGTGTGCGCGAAGCATCGACGGCCTTCGCGATCCCGACCTATCTGTTCATCGGCTCGGTCATGCTCATGATCGGCACCGGGCTCGTGCGCTGGATGCTGGGAGACGCGCCGATCGCCGAGAGCGCCCAGTTCGCGGTACAGGCCGAGGATCTCAGCCAGGCGGCGATGATCCTGCTGATCCTCCGCGCCTTCTCGAGCGGCTGTTCCGCCCTGACCGGCGTGGAGGCGGTCTCCAACGGCGTTCCGGCGTTCCGCCAGCCGAAGGTCCGCAACGCGCAGACGACGCTCGTGCTGATGGGTTCGATCGCCATCACGATGTTCGCCGGTCTCACGGTGCTCGCCCTCGTCGCAGGCGTCCACTACTCCGAGGACCCGTGCCGACTCGTCGGCTTCAACTGCGAGGCCCTCGTGCAGCCGAGCCTCATGGCCCAGGTCGCCGCGGCCACCTTCGGTGGCGGCAGCATCCTCTTCTTCGTCGTGCAGGCGGCGACCGCCGCCGTCCTGCTGCTGGCGGCCAACACGGCCTTCAACGGGTTCCCGCTGCTCGGGTCGGTCCTCGCCCGCGACGGCTACGCGCCGAAGGCGCTGAACACGCGCGGCGACCGGCTCGTGTACTCGAACGGCATGATCATCCTGGGCCTTGCCGCGGTGCTCGTGCTCGTGATCTTCCAGGCGAAGCTGACGACGCTGATCCAGCTGTACATCATCGGCGTGTTCGTCTCGTTCTCCCTCGGCCAGCTCGGCATGGTCAAGCACTGGCGACGCGAGCTGCGACTGCTGTCCCCGAAGGCGGCGAAGGCGCGGCGTGAGGCGATCTCCGGTCTGTTCATCAACGCGCTCGGGGCGACCTTCACGATCGTGGTGCTCGTGATCGTGACGATCACGAAGTTCACCCACGGCGCCTACCTCGTGTTCATCGCGATCCCGCTGCTGTCGTTCCTCATGGTCGGCGTCCACCGCTACTACCGCGACGTCGCGCACGAGATCGCGATGGACGACGACGTGCACTACGGCTCGACCGGCGATGTCGCACTCATCCTCGTCGGCACCCTGCAGAAGCCGACGGCCAAGGCCGTCGACTACGCCCTGTCCGCCAAGCACGAGAAGACGCTGGCCGTGCACGTCGCCGTCACGGCGGACGAGGCGCGCGACGTGCAGGACGACTGGCAGTTCCACCACATGCCGATCCCGCTGGTCGTGATCGAGTCGCCCTACCGGCAGTACGCGGCACCTCTCGCCCAGTTCATCGCCGAGTACCGCAAGAAGCACGGCCCGGCGGTCGTCACGGTCTACATGCCGCAGTACATCGTCGGTCACTGGTGGGAGACGTTCCTGCACAACCGGCGCGCACGCCGCATCGCCCAGCAGCTCATGCTCGTGCACGGCGTGCAGATCACCCTCGTGCCCTGGATGCTCGACTCGTCGGAGCTGATCTATGGTCGGCGTTCGCGTCCACTGCCGGGCGATGACCGTCGCGCCGGGCGCCTGCCGAGCTACGGATTGGTCGCGCACACCGACGACGAGTCCTGACATCGTCGCGGCATCCGTCGCACCGGAGCCGCGTCGGATGCCGGGGCGTAGCCTAGAGGGGTGACTTCCGCGACCGCGTCCCCCGCTTCCGCCGCGCCCGTAGCGGCCCTCGACGCCTCCGCGATCAAGGCCGACTTCCCGATCCTCGGCGAGCAGGTCAACGGCCATCCCCTCGCCTATCTCGACTCCGCCGCCACCAGTCAGAAGCCGCTGGCCGTGCTCGATGCGGAGCGCGACTTCCTGACGCACGCGAACGCCGCCGTGCACCGCGGCGCGCACACGCTGGCCGCCGAGGCGACGGAGCTGTTCGAAGACGCGCGAGCCACCGTCGCCGGGTTCGTCGGTGCGCAGCCCGAGCAGCTCGTCTGGACGAGCGGCGCCACGATGGGCCTCAATCTCGTCGCATACTCCATCGGGAATGCGCGCCTCGTGGGACCGGGTGACGAGATCGTCACGACGGCGATCGAGCACCATGCCAACCTCATCCCGTGGCAGGAGCTCGCGGCCCGCACCGGCGCCGTGCTGCGACACATCCCGGCGCACGACGACGGCACGCTCGACATGGATGCCGCGGCATCCCTCATCACCGAGCGCACCCGCGTCGTCGCCTTCACGCATGTCTCGAACGTTCTCGGCATCGTGAACCCGGTCGCCGAGCTCGTCGCCCTCGCGCAGGGCGTGGGCGCGATCACCGTGATGGACGCCTGCCAGTCCGCGCCGCATATCCCGCTCGACCTGCCCGCTCTCGGCGTCGATCTGGCGGTGTTCAGCGGTCACAAGATGCTCGGCCCGTACGGGGTCGGCGGTCTCTATGGGCGCACGCCGGTGCTCGAGTCGCTGCCGCCGTTCCTCACGGGCGGGTCGATGATCACCACCGTGACGCTCGACCGCGCCGAGTACCTGCCGCCGCCGCAGCGCTTCGAGGCGGGCACCCAGCCCGTCGGCCCCGCGATCGGCCTGGCGGCGGCTGTGCGCTATCTCGACGCCGTCGGGCTGGATCGCATCCATGCCCACGAGGGCATGCTGGCCGATCGGATGCGCGCGGGGCTCGTCGAGATCCCCGGCATCCGTCTGCTCGGCGACGCCGCCGGCGTCGGGCGCGTGGGGCTGTGGTCGTTCGACGTCGACGGCGTGCACGCCCATGACGCGGGCCAATTCCTCGACGCGCGGGGTATCGCCGTCCGCGTCGGCCACCACTGCGCCGCGCCCCTGCACACGCGCTACGGCGTCACGGCGAGCGTTCGCGCGAGCACCGCCCTGTACAACACCACCGACGACGTCGACCGTCTCATCGAGGCCGTCGCCGGCATCCGCCCCTACTTCGGAGTCTGACATGAGTGATCTCGACGCCCTCTACCGTGAGCTGATCCTCGATCACTCCAAGCATCCGCAGCACTTCGGTCTCACCGACGAGGGCGACGCGCCCGCAAAGGTCGGCACGATCGGCACCTCGCACCAGAAGAACCCCGTGTGCGGCGACGAGATCACGCTGCGCGCCCGCGTCGACGGGGAGACGATCGCCGACGTGCAGTGGGAGGGCCGGGGCTGCTCGATCTCGCAGGCCTCGGCATCCATGCTCGCCGACCTCGTCGCCGAGGAGGGGCTCAGCCGGGCCGAGGCCCTGCAGCTGATCGAGGGTTTCCGTGAGGCGTTGCGCTCGCGGGGCACGATCGAGCTCGACGAGGAGGTCTACGGCGACGCCACGGCCCTGTCGGGCGTCTCGAAGTTCTCGGCGCGCGTGAAGTGCGCGATGCTCGCCTGGGTCGCCCTCGAAGACGCCATCGCGAAGGCCTGACCCCCCTCCCCCTCCCCGGGGCGGATGCCGAGCCGCTACGTTCTGCGCGAGCCGCCACGATCTGGCGTAGCGGCTCGCGCGAAACGTAGCGGCTCGGCGAAGGGGTGGGGGTTACGAACCGAGGAACTCGAGGGCGGCGCTGCGGAAGACCCGCGAACCCGGCGCGTTGAAGTGGTGGCGGTCGGGGATCTCGACGAAGCGGCCCTGGGGGCAGGCGGCGGCGAGCGCCTTCGAACCTTCGATGATGCCGTCGAGCGATCCCGTCGCGAACATCGCCGGCTGCTGCGGGGCATGCGCGGGGTCGGGATCGACGGTCTTCGACGACCGCATGCCCTCGGCGATGGCGAGGAGCGCCCGCAGGTCGTTGCCCGGCACGCGCTCGGCGAGCGCGATGTAGTTCTGCGTGACCCGGTCGGTCACGGGGGTGCCGTCTGCGATGAGCGCGCGCACCTGATCGAGGTCGAGGCGCGCGAGCGGGATGCCGTCGGGAACCCCGCCGAGAACGGCCCGCGGAATGCGGGGGGCGATGTCCTGCACGACCTCCCAGCCCACGCGGGCGCCGAGGGAGTACCCGACGTAGAACGCCTCGTCGACGAGGTAGGTGTCGAGCATCGTCTCGACGTCCCCTGCGAGCTGGCGGATATCGTACGCGCGGGGCTCGTGCGGCTTGTCGCTGGCTCCGTGGCCGCGCTGGTCGAGCGCGAGCACCCGATATCCGGCAGCGGTGAGATCGCGCACCCAGCCCGTCGCGACCCAGTTGTCTTTCGTGCTCGAGGCGAACCCGTGCACGACGACGACGGTGGGTGCGTCCTCGTCACCCCACGAGTACGTCGCGATGCGGTAGCCGTCGCCGACCATCAGGTACTGCGGGTCGGGCATCTGCGTGAGGTTCTGAAGCGGCGCGGTCACGGTGTCTATCCTGCCGTTGATTCGGCGGCCCCGGTCGCCGCGGCCGGTCACTCCTCGACGCGGACCTCTTTCCAGAACGCGACATAGCCCGAGAAGTCCTTGCCGACGCGGGCGATGCCGCTCTCGTACGGCGTCGGGTACGACCAGGCGCGATCGGCGAGAAGCGCGTCGCCGGAGCGCACGGAGTAGTACTGGCACTCGCCCTTCCACGGGCAGGTGTAGGGCGTGGGGCTCTCCTGCAGGAGGTCCCCGTTCACGCTCGACGGCGGGAAGTACCAGTTGCCTTCGATGGAGATCAGGTCGTCGCGGTCGGCCTCCGCCACCGTCACATCGCCCAGAACAGCCTTCATCGCGTCCTCCGCTTCGCTCGCACCCCACCCTTCCACCGTCGCACCCGGCCCGCAACGAGGTCGGCGGCGGGCTGCTGCGGAAGCGGGATGGACTGGGTGACCACGGCATCCACCACCATCGAGCCGTCCGTCGGGCCGACGACGGCGATGGGGGTGGTGAGAGTCGGCTCTGCGGGCTCGACCGGCATCCGCTCGAGCGCCCGGTGGGCGCGCAGATACGCGGGGATGAGGATGACGCTGGCGCCGACCCAGGCGAGCGGGTTGCTCCACACGACGCCGACGAACCCGAAGATGTGGCCGAGGATGACCGCCGCGCCCACGCGCATCGCCAGCTCGACGAGTCCGGTCACCGTCGGGATGACGGTGCTGCCGAGACCCTGCAGGGTGCCGCGCAGGATGAACAGCACGCCCAGCGCCGTGTAGCTGGCGCCGTTGATGAGCAGCATGAGCGCGGCCAGCTGTACGACGGTGTCGCTGCCGTCGCCGACGAACAGGCGCACGAGCGGGGCTCCGAACGTGATGAGCAGCGCGCCGAGCACGACGGCGGCGGCAAGCGCCATCCAGACCGCCTGCCCGACGCCGCGACGGATGCGATCCGGGCGACGCGCCCCGAGGTTCTGGGCGGCGTACATGGATGCCGCGAGCCCGAGCGACTGCAGGAGGGCGATGGCGAGTCCGTCCACGCGCGACGCGGTCGTGTAGGCGGCGACGGCGTCGGCGCCCAGGGTGTTCAGCGCGACCTGCACCGTCAGGGTGCCGATGGCGATGATCGACGCCTGGAAACCCATGGGCAGGCCGAGTCGCAGGTGCTCGACGAGATCGGCCCGCATGATGCGCCAGTCGGCGCGCTGCACGTGGAGCACCGGCAGCCGACGGCGGACGTACACGAGGCAGAGGATCACCGAGAGCGCTTGCGAGACGACGGTCGCGAGCGCCGCGCCGGCCACACCCAGACCGAACGGACCGACCATGAGGATGACGAGCACCACGTTGAGTCCGCAGGCGATCGTGAGGAAAACCAACGGTGTGCGCGAGTCGCCGATCGCCCGGATGATCGCGGAGAGGTAGTTGAAGCCCATGATGGCGCCGGCGCCGACGAAGCTGACCTGGGCGAACACCGTCGCCTCGTCCATGAGTTCGGGCGGCGTCTGCAGCAGGTGCAGGGCGGGACCGGCCAGCAGCGGCGCGCCGACCGTCAGCACGATCGTCGTGATCGCGGTGAGGATCGTTCCCGCCGCCACCGAGCGGCGCACCGCCGTGACGTCGCGGGCGCCGAAGGCTTGCGCCGTGGGGATCGCGAATCCGCTCGTCAGACCCCAGGCGAACCCGAGCAGCAGGAACAGCAGGCTGCCGGTCGCGCCGACGGCGGCGAGTGCATCGACGCCGAGATGGCGCCCGACGACGATCGCGTCGACGAACTGATACAGCTGCTGTACGACGTTGCCGATGAGCAGCGGCACCGCGAACGCGAGGATGACGCGCCAGGGGCTACCGGTGGTGAGAGAACGTGACATACGACCGGGTTCGAGACGGGGGCGGAAACGGCGAAAGGCGCTCCTCACGGGAGCGCCGGATTCCAGGCTATCGAATCGATTCGAGGAGCGCAAGACTCGGCATCCGTCGGTCGGGCGCGACGCGCCCGGTACTGTTGCTGGCATGTCCGTAGGTCTGCTCGCCGTCGTCGATGACATCCTCAGCGCGGCGCTGAAGGCATCGGCCAAGTCCGCAGGCGTCGTGATCGACGACGCGGCCGTCACCCCGCAGTACGTGCAGGGGCTCTCTCCCGCACGGGAGCTTCCGGTCGTGGGCCGCATCGCCCTCGGGTCGCTCGCGAACAAGTTCCTGATCATCATCCCGATCGCGATGCTGCTCACCGCCTTCGCGCCCGGGGTGCTGCCGTGGCTGCTCATCGTCGGCGGCGGATACCTCTGCTTCGAGGGCGCCGAGAAGGTGCTCGAGTGGTTCGGCTTCCACCACGGCGGCCACGACGACGAGGGCGGGCGCGACGAGAAGCGACTGGTCATGGGCGCGATCCGCACCGACCTGATCCTGTCGACCGAGATCATGCTGATCGGCCTGTCGAACGTCGATCCCGACCTGGACTTCTGGCTGCGCCTGGCCGTGCTCGCGGTCATCGCGCTCTCGATGACGGCGCTCGTGTACGGCGCCGTCGCCCTGCTCGTGAAGATCGATGACATCGGCCTGAAAATGGCGAAGAGCGGTTCGGTGCGCGTGCGTCACACCGGTACGCGCATCGTGCGGTCGATGCCCGCGGTCTTCCGCGTCATCTCGATCGTCGGCACCGTGGCGATGCTGTGGGTGGGCGGCCATCTCGTGCTCGCGAACCTCGGCGAGGTCGGCTGGCACGCCCCGGTCGAACTCCTGCACGCCGTCGAGCACGCGCTCGAGCCCCTCGGGCCCGTGGTGGTCTGGGTCGGCGACACCTTCGTGTCGGCCGTTGCGGGCCTGGCCGTGGGTCTCGTGATCGTCGGCATCGCGCTGATCATCGGCAAGGCCTTCGGCCGCAACCTCAGCTTCAGCGAGGGGCACCGCGCCCCGCACGGCGAGACCGTCTGACGGCGGCGGGCCGCGGTCGAGAAACCACTTTCGCCCCGAGAAATCGTCGGCACAGTGGTTTCTGACGGCGGATGTGGTTTCTCGAGGTGAATGCGGTTTCTCGCGCCGGCCGCCCGGTCAGTCGAGCGTGACGACAGCCCCGCCGTCCGCGTCCCGTGACACGTGGATGCCGCGGGCATCGGCGACCGTCCACGTGGGCGCCGCCGCGGCGGCGTGGGGGCCGATGCCGATGACGCGCATGCCGGCGGCGAGTCCGGCGGCGATGCCGTTGGCGGAGTCCTCGACCACGATGCAGCGCGCGGCATCCACCCCGAGCGCCGCGGCCCCCGCGAGAAACCCCTCGGGATCGGGCTTGCTGCGCGAGACATCACCCGCGGCGATGACGACCGGCGGCATCGGCAGCCCGGCGACACGCATGCGCGCCGCGGCGAGCTCGGTCGTCGCCGAGGTGACGAGCGCGTACGGCACGCCCTCGCGGTCGAGGGCGGCGAGCAGGTCGGCGGCACCGGGGATCGCCACGACGCCGTCGGTCTGCGCCGTCTCGGCGGCGAGCAGCTCGGCGTTCTCGGCGAGGTTGATCTCGTGCGGACGATCGGGAAGCAGCAGCGCCATCGAGTCCTGGCCCTGCCGACCGTGGATGATCCCCAGCGTCTGCGCCGGATCGACGCCGTGATCGAGCGACCACTGCGTCCAGAGGCGTTCGACCACGGCGTGCGAGTCGACGAGAGTGCCGTCCATGTCCAGCAGCAGCGCGGCGGCCCGCGTCTCGATGCGAACGACGGATGCCGGCACGCGCAGCACCTCCCACCCTCCGCCGAGCGGTGGCACGTGCTACCCGGCGTGGACGGTGCCATCACCGTCGCGCGACACGATCACCCGGTGCGGCGAGGTCGTGTCGACGAGGTGCACGAGCGCGGCGCCGTCGTCGCGGCGTTCCCCGCGCGTCGCGAGGCGCAGATGAGTGGCGGCGGGGGCGTCCTCGAGGGCGGGGCCCGTCACGGACACCTCCTGCCAGAACGTGTCCACCGGCACCGAGCCGACGCCCGGCAACACCAGCGTCCAGCCGTCGCCATCGGCGCGGTCGTGCAGTGCGGCACCGTCGAACGGGTCGGCGGCGAGCAGCCGGTCGCGCGCGGCCCAGGTGTCGCGCTCGACGCGGCGCGCCGACACGGCGGCATCTGCCACACCGGCATCCGCCCGGCCGGCGGCATCGGCCCCGCCTGCGACATCCGCCCCACCGGCCGCGTCCGCGACCTCGACGGCCGCGACGAAGGCCCAGAACGCGCGCAGCGTCGCCTGGGTGTCGAGCGTGGCGCCCTGGTAGGCGATGACAAGATCATGCTCGGGGAGGACGAGACCGAACTGCCCCGCGGCGCCGTCGAGCCGGAACCCGTGGCGGCCACGCCAGACCTGGTAGCCGTAGCCGAGGGCCCAGTCGTTGACCTCGCCGGTGGCCGCAGCCGGGCCGTCGAAGGCGGCGGTCTCGGACCAGGGACGCGACATCTCCTCGACATACCAGGCCGGCGCGACCTGCACACCGTCGACCACACCGCGGGCGTTCAGCATGATGGCCGTGCGGGCGAGATCGTCCACGGTCAGGTGAAAGCCCGAGGCGCCGTGCTCGATGCCGCCGTACGGTGACATCCACCGCTCCCCGATCCCGAGCGGATCGAGCAGCCGCGGGCGCAGGTAGGCGGTGAGCGGCTCGCCGGTGAGGGCGGTGACGATCGCGGACAGCGTGTGCGTGGCCGGGGAGTTGTACGCGAAGTGTGTGCCGGGAGCGAACGCGGGCTCTTCGCGCAGCAGTATGAGCGGATCGGCGCCGATGCGCTCGATCTGCGCGGCCGAGTGGCCGGTGTTCATCGTGAGCAGATGACGCACCGTGATGCCGTGCGGGTTCGCCTCACCCACGTGCAGACCCGCAGAATCGTCGAGGCCCAGCCGCCCCTCGTCGGCGAGGAAGCCGATCGCCAGCGCCGTGTACGTCTTGGATGCCGAGTACACGAGCGCCGGCCGCTCCAGCCGGTACGGGGCCCACGCGGTCTCGAAGGCCACCTCGCCGTGGCGGGCGACCAGCAGCGCGTGCGGGTCGAGACCCTGCGCAGCGAGGCGCTCGGCGAGCGCCAGCACGGCGGCTTCGGGGATGCCGAGCCCCTCCGGGGCCCGACGGGCCAGGGGGCGGGACGACAGGGGACGACGGGACTGCGGCGAGGAAGTCATCTCCTCCACTCTACGAGCGGAGCCCGTGCCGGGGGCCGCCCGCCCGCCGCACCTATCCGCGGGGGCCACCCGCCCCGGCATACCGCGGCCGCGCTCAGTCGCGGGGAGCGCCCAGCACAGCGTCGAGCGCCGAGACGAACCGGCGCGCATCGACCTCGGTGAGCACGAGGGGCGGTTTCACCTTCAGCACGTTCTGCCGTTCGGAGGCGGCCTGCACGATGAACCCGTGTCCGAGCAGCAGATCGCACACGAGCGCCGCCTCTTCGCGCGCGGGCTCGAGCGTCTCGCGGTCACGCACCAGCTCGATACCGAGATACAGACCCGTTCCGTGGACGGCGCCGATGAGCGGATGCCGCGACATCAGCGCCCGCACGCCGTCGGCGATGATGCCGCCGACCCGCGCTGCGTTCTGCGGCAGATTCTCCGCGTCGATGATGTCGAGGATCGCCGAGCCCGCGACGGCGCTCGCGGGGGCGCCGCCGGCCGAGGAGAAGAACGTTCCTTCGCGGGCGAGGGCATCGACGATCTCGCGGCGCGTGATGACGGCGCCGAGGGGGTAGGCGTTGCCCGCCGCCTTCGCCACCGAGACGATGTCGGGCACGAGCCCCTGCATCGTGCTCCCCCAGAACGATGATCCCAGGCGTCCGTAGCCGACCTGCACCTCGTCGGCGATCACCAGGCCGCCGTACGCGCGCACCGCGTCGGCGACGGCGGTGAGGTATCCGGCCGGCGGGATGACGCCGCCGGCGTTGCCGAGCACGGGCTCGCAGATGAACGCGCCCGCGGGGCGGCCCTCGTCGGCCAGGGAGCGCGCGAGGTCGGCGACCTCGCGCGCGTAGGCGGCCCCGGCATCCGGTCCGCGGTGACGGCCGCGATAGGCGTTCGGCGCGTCGACGAGGTGCACCCAGTCGGGACGCGAGTCGGCGGCGTGAGGGTTGTCGAACGCCGAGGTGCTGACCGCGTCGGCGGCGCTCGTCCAGCCGTGATAGCTCTCGCGCACGGCGATCACGTCGCGCCGGCCGGTGGCGACGCGGGCGAGCGTGAGGGCGAGGTCCACGGCTTCCGACCCGCTGTTGACGGGGATGACGGTGTCGAGCGACGGGTCGGGGCTGTGCGCGACGAGCCGCGCGGTGAACTCGGCGAAGGCGTCGTAGAGGAAGCGCGAGTTGGTGTTCAGCAGGTGCAGTTGCCGGGCGATGCGGTCGGCGAAGACGGGATGAGCGTGTCCGATCGCCGTCACATTGTTGACGAGGTCGACGTAGGCGCGACCCTGCGTGTCGATGAGGAGCGCGCCCCAGCCGCGCTCGATCTGCGGCGGCTCGGCGTAGAAGCGTTCGGCGGCGGCGCCGATCGCCTCCTCGCGCACCCGTCGGGCGTGCCGCGTCGCCCGCACCGGATCGGCCACGCGATCGGTGCCCAGGATCGCCGACGGATCTGCCGCGCCCGGGGTCTCGGCTTCGCCCTCGGCATCCGTGAATGCCGCGTCGGCGGCGGCCTCACGCAGACGGCGAGTGATGCGCAGGCGGCCGAGTCCCGGTTCGAGCTCGGCGACGCGACCGAGCGGGGCGCCGGGGTGCACGGAGTGCTCCGGTGCCGTCTCGACGACAATCCCCTCGATCCGCAGCACGACACCGGCATCGCGCACCTCGACCGCGCCGGCGCCGGCGCCGGGATCGGTGTCGACCGTCAGGATGCCGCCGAACGGCGCGGTGACCTCGACACCCGGGCGGGTCCACAGCTCGACGCACCGCGCCCGGGTGGCAGCGGGTCGGGTGGTGTCGGTCGAGACGCGGCTCAGGCGGCTCTCGCCGTAGCGCAGCACCGCGACCGGGGCGGTAGCGAGGGTCTCGCGGACGAGCGCCTGCTCGGTGCCGGGAACCGTCCAGCGACCGCGATCGAGGTGCGCGCTGCGGATGCCGAGATCCACGGTGGCCGCGGCATCCAGCTGCGACAGGACGGGACGGTAGACGAGGCCCGCGCGGTGCGGCCGGCCCGCGGCCAGGCGCAGCTGCGCCGTCACCTCGGCGGACGGCACCCGCGCCGTGCGCGCGAAGACCTGCCATTCGTGCTCGACCCGCTCGCGCGCGTAGTCGTTGCCCGGGTCGATGCGCAGCTGGCTCCACCCGCTGACGGCGAGCACCGCTCCGCGCAGCACGACGAGGGGCCACAGCGCCTCGATCTCCGCGTCGGTGAGGCGCGCGCGCTGATCGAAGCCCGCGACCGCACGGGCGACGATTGCGAGGTCGTCGGTGCGACCCATGAGGTCGGCGAGGAGCATCGCCAGCTCGGCGGCGCGCCACGACGTGGCGACATCGCCCAGGTCGATCACCCAGTGCCGTCGGCGCCGATCGCGCATGACGTTGTCGGCGGTGAGGTCGCCGTGGATCACCTGCCGCGGAAGGTCGGCCGCGACGGCGTCGAGCTCGGCGGCGGCGCGGCGGGCCGCCGCCAGGCACTGCTCGCGACGGTCCTCGGGGAGGTCGTCGATGAGCTGCTCGACGACGGCGAGGGCGTTGCCGAGCTCCCACTGCAGGTTGCGGTCGGTGTCCTCGGCATCCATTCCGGCCAGCACGTCGGCGACCTCGGCGACGAGCTCACCCAGTTCCTCGGCCTGGGCGCCGTCGGCATCGGTGATGTCCGACAGCGGTTGCCCGTCGACGATCTGGAAACCCGCGACGCGAGCGACCTGCCCGTCGGCGCAGACGATCTGCGTCGTGCGAGCGCCGTCGACGGTCGTCAGCACTTCCGGTGTCAGCAGTCCTTCTGAGCGCAGGCGATCGGAGGCGGCGATGTGCAGGTCGACGGCGAACGCGTCGACCGTCGGGTGGAAGATCTTGACGAGCATGCCCGCCCCGTCCACGCCGCGCACGAGGACGTTGCGGTCCTGCTGACTGCCCAGCTCGGTGAGCTCACCGTCCACGCCGTACTCGCGCCGCGCGAGCGCGCGAACCTCGTCGAGGTCGACCTCGGGTCGGGCGAGCAGCCAGTTGTCGGTCATCGGGTCACGTCCTTCGGGAGAGGGCGGTCGAGCGGAGATACCGCCGGTGCGCGCCGCACAGGCACCACGATTCTGGCGGATGCCGCGGCATCCGTGTGTCCGGATCAGCGGCGTCGACCGGTCATCCCGTCCGCCGGTCGATGCCGAGGCTGTGGTGCCTCGCCGCGCCTACTGCACCGTCCACCAGGCGACGTCGACGAGACAGAGCTCGCCGCCGGCCTCCCGGTAGAAGACGTCGCCTGGATACTGCGCACCCGCGACGACGCCCGACGCAGGGAGCGAGAGGTTGATGCTCCACGTCGGATCATGATGGGCCATCTCGGGCCAGTGGGCGGCGACGAACCGCTCGGGCTCTTGAGCGGTGAGCCCCTCCCCGTCCGCCGGATCGCGCACGTCGGGTTGCGATCCCGGGCAGACGAGTGCCGCAGCCTCGCCCGCCGCGGCGGCCGCGATCAGTTTCTGGGTCGTGTCGATGACGTGTGCACCGGCGTCATGCGGCGACTCTGTCCGCCACAGACGGGCACCGCCACGCCCAGCCGCAGGACCGCCTCACCGCTCCCGCAGCGCGGTGACCAGCTCCTTCGCGTAGCGAGAGCCCTGGGCGGTCGTGCTCCAGGCGATGCCGATCGCGCGCACGCGCTGCGGCTCCAGCGGCAGATAGACGACGCCAGGGTCATCGCGACCCGGAGTCCGCGGAAGGATCGAGACGCCGAGGCCACCCGCGACCAGGCTGCGCATCGTGTCGATCTCGCTGCTCTCGAAGGTCACGTTCACGGTGACGTCGGCCTCGTCCAGGATGCCGGTGACCGCCGTCCGCAGCTCCGCGATACGCGAGAAGCCGATGAAGTCGCGCCCTGCCAGCGCGCGCACGTCGACCGGGCCGGATGCCGTCGCGAGCGGGTGACCGGTGGGCACGGCGATGCACAGCGGCTCCTCGGCGAGCGCGAGCCAGCCGATGTCGTCCGAGGTCGCCGACGTCGCCAGCGGTGCCGTGCTCAGAGCGACGTCGATCGTGTCGAGCGTGAGCCAGCCGTAGAGGTCGCGGGCGAAGCCCTGTCGCAACGAGACGCGCACGTCGGGGCGCAGCGCGCGGAAACGCTGGATGACGTCGGGCACCATCCACCGCGCCACCGAGTGCAAGAACCCGACGCGCAGCAGGCGACCCTCGTCGGCGATCAGCTCGGCGTGGCGGCGGGCCGACTCGACGGCGTCGAGGACGCCGGCCGCATCGGCCCGGAAGGCGAGACCGTTGGCGTTCAGCTCGAGCCGTTTGCCGTGTCGCGAGAACAGCGCCATGCCGACCTCGTCTTCGAGGCGGGCCAGCGCGCGCGACACGTTCGACTGGTTGATGCGCAGCTCCGCAGCGGTGTCGCGCGTGTTCTGCGTCTCGGCCAGCGACAGGAAGATGCGGAGGGTCTGCTCGTCCATGACACCGATTATGCGCCGATCGCATCACAAGCGGCATCCGTTTCATTTCCGGCCCATCCGTGACCGGACGACGATGGTCCGCATGGCCCTCACCGTGCTCGATCGCACCCCCACCGGGTCGATCGCGCGCATCGCCGCGGGCACCCCCTCCTACCGACGCCTCGTGGGGCTGCTCGCCGCAGGCGGACTCGCGAACTTCGCGATCATCTACTTCCCGCAACCGTTGCTGCCGGCGATCGCGGCGTCGTTCGGAGTGGATGCCGGGGCCAGCGGACTCACGATCTCGGCGACGACCGCGGCCATGCTGCTCGGCCTGCTGCTGTCGGCGCCGCTGTCCGACCGCATCGGGCGGGTGTCCGCGATGAGCGGATCGCTCGTGATGGCCGGCATCCTCTCGGTGGCGTGCGCGTTCGCGCCCACGTGGGAGGCCTTCCTCGCCCTCCGCGCCGCGGGGGGCCTGGCACTGGCGGTGCTGCCGGCCGTCGCGCTCGCGTACCTGCGCGACGCCGTCCGCGACGACGCGCACGGACGCGCCAACGCGCTGTACATCTCGGGCACGGCCCTCGGCGGCGCCGTGGGCCGGCTCGCGCCGCTGCCGCTCGCGACCCTCGGCGGCTGGCAGCTCGTGAGCATCGTGCTCGGTGTGCTCAGCGTCGTCGTGGGCGTGCTGGTCTGGTTCGCGCTCCCCCGCGACGGCGCCGCCCCGCTGCCGCTGCGGATCGGTGACCTGCTCGGCGGCACGGTCGCCTCCCTCCGCGACCCCGTCATCCTCGCCGTGTGCGTGGCGGGCGCGCTCGCGATGGCCACCTTCGTCGGGCTGTACAACGCGGTTCCGTTCCGCCTCGATGGCCCGCCGTTCTCGCTCGGCGCGGCAGAGGTGTTCGTCTACTTCGCCTACCCCCTCGGCATCCTCGCGCCGGGCCTGTTCCACCGGATCTCGAGACGCCTCGGCCGCGCGGTCACCTCGCTGCTGGGCGCGCTCGCGATGCTCGCCGCGATCGGCCTGGTGTTCTGGCCGAACGTCATCGCGGTGTTCGCGGGTCTCGGACTTCTGACGGCGGCCTTTCTCGGAACGCACTCGATCCTCAGCGGGTGGGTCGTCGCGCGCGCTCAGGCGGTGGGGCGCAGCACCTCGCGGGCATCGAGCGCCTACCTGCTGACCTATTACCTCGGCAGCACGGTGTCGGGCGCGGCATCCACACACCTGTTCGCGAGAGCCGGCTGGACGGCCGTCGTCCTTCTCGCGGCGGGGCTGACGACGCTGTGCGCTGCGCTCTTCCTCGCGCTGCGCGTGCGCCGCGCCGGCTGAGCAGGGCGCCGACGGGAGCTCCGCGGCACCCCGCCCTACGAGAGCACGACGAGGCGCTGGGTCGCCCGGGCCATCGCGACGTAGCGGTCGACGGCGCCCGAGACGCCATCGCCGAACCGCTCGGGGTCGACGAGCACGACCAGGTCGAACTCGAGCCCCTTCACCCGCTGCGCGTCGAGCGCGGCTACGCGCGGGCGCGGCACGAAGGCGGGCGCGCCGATCACCACCGCTGTGCCGTCGGCGCTCTCGCGTTCCCAGGTGTCGACGATCGCGTCGAGGTCGCGGCGCGATCCGTAGCTCACCGGGACTCCCGTGCTGCGGATCGACGCGGGGACGTTGGCGTCGGGCAGGGCGGCGCGGATCACCGGACCCGCGACATCCATCACCTCGCTCGGCGTGCGGTAGTTGACGGTGAGCGTCGTCACGTGCGAGCGGTCGATCCCGACGCGCGCGAGTCGATCGTCCCAGCTCTCGGCGAACCCGCGTCTCGCCTGCGCTCGATCCCCGACGATCGTCAGGCTGCGCGAGGGGCACCGCTGCAGCAGCATCCGCCATTGCGCGTCGGTGAGCTCCTGCGCCTCATCGATCACGAGATGCGCGAACGGCCCGGCGAACGGATCACGATCGGATGCCGTGGGCTGCGTGAGCGTGCGGCGCAGGTCCTGACCGCGCAGCATCGACATGAGGCGCAGGTCGCCATCGTCGGCGGCGATGAGGTCGCTGACGACGTCCGACATCACCCGATGCTCCTCGGCGGCCGCGCGTCGGTCTCGGCGCGCACGCACCTCGCTGTGCGGGTCGCCCACGCTGCGGCGCGCAGCGTCCAGCAGGGGCAGGTCGACGTCGGTCCATCGCGTCGGAGCGCCGCGCGTGATGAGCACGTCGACCTCGACAGCGCTCAGCCACGGCGCGCAGCGCCGCAGCATCTCTCCCGTCGTGAGCAGACCGCGCAGCAGCGCATCGGGATCCAACAGCGGCCAGGCCCGGTCGAAGAGCGCCTGCAGCTCCTCGTCGTTCTCGAGCGTCTCGCGCGTCGACTCGTCCGCGTCCCAGCCCGCCCCGTAGGCGTCGAAGTCGTCACCGGAGCGGGGCGAGGAACGGGACGCCTCTCCCCAGCCCTCGCCCCACCCGTCGCCGCCTCCTCCGCCGTCGCGCAGCTCGTCGTCGACACGGTCTTCCAGAACGTCGAGCAGACGCTCCCACGCGCGCACACGAAGCGCATTGTGCGGCAGGCCGTCGGCGTCGGCGAACACCTCCGACCACTCCGCGGGGCCCAGCACGACGGCGCCCCATGCGGTCTCGATCGGCGTGCGTCGCCGCGGCGGGCGTTGCCAGAGACGCACGGCGGCTCCGACGGCGTCCACGACACGGCCGTCGCCGAGCAGACGGCGAACCTCCGGATCGTCCTCCTCCCCCACATCGCCGCCGTCGACGAGGTCCTTCACCGCGCAGACCAGTGCGCCGTCCTCGCCGAGGCTCGGCAGCACGTCGTCGACGTAGTCGACATAGGGGCGGTGCGGTCCAACGAACAGCAGTCCGCCGCCCCCCGACTGCACACGCGCATCGGCGTACAGCAGATACGCCGCGCGGTGCAGCGCCACGACGGTCTTGCCGGTTCCGGGGCCGCCGTCGACGACGAGCGCGCCCCGGGAATCGGCGCGGATGATGGCGTCCTGATCGGACTGGATCGTCGCCAGCACGTCGCGCATCTTCGGCGACCGGCTCTCGCCGAGACTGGCGATGAAGGCGGACTGGTCGTCGAGGGCCGCGCGGTGATCGATGCCGTCGTCGGCGAAAACCTCGTCCCAGTAGTCCACGACGCGCCCCTCGCGCCACCGATACCGGCGTCGACTGGTGAGCCCGAGCGGATGCGCCGCCGTCGCGGCGAAGAACGGCGCGGATGCCGGGGCCCGCCAGTCCATCAGCAGCCGCTCCTCCGCGGCATCCGCGAGGCCGAAGCGTCCGATGTAGGTGACGATGCCCTCCTCGTCGACCATGCGACCGATGCACGCGTCGAGGCCGAACCGGCGAAGGATGCGCAACCGCGCCGACAGGCTCCGCACCTCCAGATCGCGTTCGAGTGCGCGCTGGCCTCCGCTGACGGCTTCGTGCCGGAGCGCGACCAGCCGCGTATCGGTGCGCTCGACCTCGGCGGCCAGCACCCTCGCGATCGCCGCGAACTGTCGTTCGTCGCGGTCGATGAGCGCGGGGTCGGCCTTCCGCCGACGCCGCGATGGAAGATCGAACACGCTTTCCTGAGACTTTTCGCTCGGCATCCCACTCCCCTTCTGGCGCCGAAAACCCGACGCGACCTGCGATTCTGCCTCACGCAGGGGGCCTTGCGGCAAGTCCCCCTGCGCGCGGGATAATGGAAAGGGCACCTCGGATGGCGTGAAATGTACTCATGCGAGCAACCGTCATGTTCGGCGCGGGAGACGTCCGCGTCGAGAACGTCGCCGATCCCGTCATCCAGCAGCCGACCGATGCCGTGGTGCGCATCGTCCGCGCGTGCGTCTGCGGCTCGGACCTGCACCCGTATCACTCGATGACCGAGAGTTCGACGGGCCGGCGGATGGGGCACGAGCTCATCGCCGTCGTCGAGGAGACCGGCGCCGACGTCACCACGGTGCGCCCCGGTGACTTCGTCGTCGTGCCCTTCGTCTACTCCGACAACACGTGCGTCTTCTGTCGCGAGGGCTTCCAGACCTCCTGCCAGCACGGCGGCTTCTACGGCAACGGGCGGGTCGGCGGCCTGCAGGCCGAGCGGGCCCTCATCCCCCAGGCTGACGGCACGCTCGTGGTCGTCCCCGACGTCGACCCCTACGCGGCATCCGATTCCCTGCTGGCGTCGCTGCTGACACTGTCGGATGTGTACCTGACCGGCTTCCACGCCGCGCACCTCGCCCGTGTGCGCCCCGGCCAGACGGTCACGGTCGTCGGCGACGGCGCCGTCGGACTGTCGGCCGTACTCGCCGCCCGCACCCTCGGCGCGGAGCGCATCATCCTGATGGGCCGCCACACCGACCGCACCGACCTGGGCGTCGAGTTCGGCGCCACCGACGTCGTCGCCGAGCGCGGCGCCGAGGGTGTCGCCCGGGTGATGGATCTCACCGACGGGCTGGGCAGCCATGTGGTGATCGAGGCGGTCGGGCACATGCCGGCGTATGAGCAGTCCTACGGCGTCGTTCGCCCCGGCGGAGTCATCTCGCGCGTCGGCGTGCCGCAGTACGAGAGCGCACCGGTGGGCTTCGCCTCGCTGTTCGGCAAGAACATCACCCTGACGGGCGGCGTCGCCCCGGTGCGCGCCTACCTCGAGGAGGCCATCCCCCTCGTGCTCGACGGCACGATCGAGCCCGGCCGCGTGTTCGATCGCATCATGCCGCTCGACGAGGCGCCCGCTGCCTACGCCGCGATGGACTCCCGAGAGGCGCTAAAGGTGATGCTGACGGTCTGAGCCGTCGAAGCGCCCGGCAGCAGGCTCACGCGTTGAGCAGCTCCCAGTGGCCCTCGGAGATCACGTCGACCTCGCCGTCGACGACACGGATCGCCGTCTGGTCGTCGATCGCGTAGGCGCGACCGCCGATGCCCTCCGCCCACCGGTGGGCCGCGGCGGTCGTGTTTCCGGTCCAGCCCGGGTAGTCCAGGTGCGGGAAGATCGAGAAGTCGACCAGCCCCAGCGTCTGGTCGGTGCCACCCGGATGCCGGTCCACGAACTCCGGCCCCACGCGCGGCGTCAGGGCCATGCTGCCCGCGCTGATGCCGACCCAGACGGTCTCGTGCAGCTCGGGCAGGACGTCGGCCAACCCCGAGGTGCGAATCCACTCGGCCAGGTACACCGCTTCGCCGCCATCGACGAGAAGCGCATCGGCTTCCTGCACCCACGGCATCCATCGCTCCGGCGCGATCGTCGGCAGGGCGGTGAGCTCGAGCACCCCCACGGAGCGCCAGCCGAGCTCGACCGGACTGTGGATGCCGCCCGGCCACCGCCCCGCCGTGGAACGCCACACCGTCTCGGGCGAGCACATCGGCTGGCCCCACTGCGCCGTCGGGATGAACAACGCGGAACTGTCGGCAATGGGTGTGCCGAGCATGTCTTCGAGCGCGGTGCGGATGCTGTCGTTGGTGACCCCGCCCGAGGTCAGCAGGAGCTTCATGCGCCCAGTCAATCGCGTGCGGCAGCGCTCGGCCAGGGGGTGAGCCTCCGCCTGCCGGCGGTGCAGTGTTAGCGTGCGAAGGTGACCTCGACGCCGCAGACCCCCGACTCCGCACCCTCTCGTTCGATCCGGGTGTCGGCGGCCGTCATCACCGACGCCGACGGACGGCTGCTGCTCGTGCGCAAGGCCGGGACGACCGCGTTCATGCAGCCGGGCGGCAAGCCGGAGGCGGGCGAGGATGCCGCGCAGACACTCATCCGCGAGCTCGCCGAGGAGATCGGGCTGCGCCTGCAGCCGAGCGACCTCACGCCGCTCGGCGAGTTCACCGCCCCGGCCGCGAACGAGCCGGGCTTCGCCGTCGTGGCGGACGTCTTCCGCGTCGACATCGGCGATCAGCAGCCCGTGACGGATGCCGAGATCGAGGAGCTGCGCTGGGTCGACCGGGGCGCGGCATCCGCTCTGGAGATCGCCCCTCTCGCCGCGGCCTACTTCCTGCCCGAGGCTTGAGCGCCGGCGCCGCCGGCGGCGGCCGACCGACTCACCACGAGCTCTTGCGGTAGTCCTTGAGGAAGATACCGAAGAGGTCTTCGCCCGCCTCGCCGCGCACGATCGGGTCGTACACGCGGGCGGCGCCGTCGACGAGGTCGAGCGGGGCGTGGAAGCCCTCCTCCGCGAGGCGCACCTTCGTGTAGTGCGGGCGCTCGTCGGTGATCCAGCCGGTGTCGACGGCCGTCATGAGGATGCCGTCGGTTTCGAACATCTCGCGAGCGCTGGTGCGCGTGAGCATGTTGAGCGCCGCCTTCGCCATGTTGGTGTGGGGGTGTCCGGGACCCTTGTACCCACGACCGAACACGCCCTCCATCGCCGAGACGTTCACGACGTACTTCCGTCGCGCCGGCGAGGCCGCCATCGCGGGCCGCAGACGCGAGACGAGCAGGAACGGCGCGGTCATGTTCGCGAGCTGCACCTCGAGCATCTCGAGGGGCTCGACCTGGTCGACCGACTGCGTCCAGCTGTTGATGTGGTTCTCGTCGGGCACGAGCCCGCCCGCGTCGATCGCCGTGCCGGCGGCGAGACGCTCGAGCGACGACGACCCGGCGGCCATCGCCTCGGCGGTGAGCTCTTCCGCCGTCCGCGCGGCGGCGGCGAGGATCGGATGGCTCGACACCGACTGGGCCAGGGCGAGCGGATGCGCGTCGTTGGTGTGGCCGAAGGTCAGCAATTCGGGCAGCGGTCCCTGCGGCAGCGGCGCGAGCTCGGCGTCCACGAGCGGTTTGTACGCCCCGGCGGAGCGGCGCACGGTCTGCGCCGCGTTGTTGATGAGGATGTCCAGTGGTCCGTCGGCGGCGACGGCATCCGCGAGGCCGATGACCTGGGCGGGGTCGCGCAGGTCGATGCCGACGATCTTGAGTCGGTGGATCCAGTCGCCGCTGTCGGGCAGTGCCGAGAAGCGGCGGACGGCGTCGCGCGGGAAGCGGGTCGTGATGGTCGTGTGGGCGCCGTCGCGCAGCAGCCGCAGCGCGATGTACATGCCGATCTTCGCGCGGCCTCCCGTGAGCAGGGCACGACGGCCGGTGAGGTCGGTGCGGGCGTCGCGCTTGGCGTGGCTCATCGCCGCGCAGTCGGGGCACAGCTGGTGGTAGAACGCGTCGACGATCGTGTACTGCTCTTTGCAGATATAGCAGGCGCGGGGCTTGATGAGCTCGCCCGCGGTCGGGGCCGCGGTGCGGGACGCGAGCGGGATGCCGCGGGTCTCGTCGTCGATGCGGTCGGGCGCTCCCGTGGCGGTCGCGGCGACGACGGCACGATCGGCGTCGGCGATGCGCTGGCGCTTCTCCTTGCGCGACATGCGCTTAACGTCCTTGTACATCTTGCCGGTCTGGCGACGCAGGGCGATGTAAGCGGGGTCGTCGCGATCGAGCAGGGATGCCGCGTCGATGACGCGCAGCGCGATCTCCAGCTCGTGGGGGTCGATCGCGATGGGGGCCGGGGTCGCCGCGTCGTCCGGGTCGGGCGTGATCTCGGTGTCTGCAGGCGTTTCGGGCACGAGGGATTTTATCGGACGCGGCTGAGCGCGAGCCCGGCGGGCGACGGAGCGGGCGAGGGTCGACGTCGAGGCGCGTCAGCCGGCGATGCCGAGGAGCTGCTTCGCCGCGGCGACAGCCGGTGCGCCGAAGAGACGCGGGTCTTCGTTGAGCGCACCCGAGCTGATCGAGACGCCCACTCCCGGCATGTCGACGAGCGTGCCGTAGATGCGCAGATCCCCGGTGGACTTCGTGCCGTAGGCGATGCCCCCCCGAGCCTCGACGGCCCCATCGGCGATGTACTCCGACCCGATGGCGGCGATGTCGTCCTTCTTGGGCACGTCGACCGCGCCGTTGTTGGTCGTCACCGTGACAAGAACGGTGTTGACGTAGTCGCCGGTCGTCGACATCCAGGTGCACTGCACGGTGCCGTCTTCGTTGCTCTGGTCGCTCAGTTCGAGCCCGTCGATCGCCGAGCCGAGCACAGAGCCCATGGCGGCGCAGTCGGGGTAGCGGGCGAGCACATCGGCGAGCGCCATGCTGGGTGCGGCCGGCGCAGCGCCACCGCCGGCATCTCCGCCCCCATCCCCATCCCCATCGCCGGGGTCGCTCGCGCCGTCCGACGGCGCACTCGTGCCGCCACCGATGGCTCCGGACGCGGAGACCGAGGGCGACGCAGCCGTTCCGCTTCCGGCGGCGCATCCCGCGAAGGCGAGAGCTCCGGCGGCGACGAGGAGGGCGAAGGCGGCACGGGAAACGAGGCGGGGGGCTGTCACCCCGGCATCCTAGCCATCCGCGTGGGCCGGCCTCGGAAGGTCTCCACAGCCCCTCTGCCCCGCTAGCCTGGCGCCATGTCCGCAGAGCAGATCGACGATGGCGCCCACGGGGCCGCTCAAGGCGAGAAGGCCCTCGACCGGCTCGTCGCGTTCAGCGATGCGGTCGTCGCGATCGCGATCACTCTCGTCGTGCTGCCCCTGGTGGATAAGGCGATGGATGCCGAGTCGGCGTCGGCCTTCTTCGCCGACAATGTGACCGGGATGATCTCTGCGGCGCTGAGCTTCGTGGTGATCGCGGCCTTCTGGCGCGCCAACCACGTGATGTTCGTGCATGCCCACGGCTACAACCGCCTGGTCGGCCGCCTGCAGACCCTCTGGCTCGCGACGATCGTCTTCCTGCCGGTCGCGACGGCACTCGATCTCGCCGGGCCGGGCACAGACAGGGTCGGACTGGGGGCCTACGTCGGAACGATGCTGGTGGGCGGAGTGATCCTGCGCGTGCAGGCGATCGCGCTGCAGCGGGCGGGGCTGAGCGACCGCGCACCCGCACCGCCGCTGAGGCACTGGATCGGCGCGATCCTGATGGCGGTCGCGCTCGTGCTCGTGCTGCTGTTTCCTCAGTACGGCGCTCTCTGGCTGCTCGTCCTGCTGCTGGAGATTCCCCTCGGCCCCCTGCTGAATCGCGGGTCGCGCTGACGCTTAAGATCCCATCGCCGTCTGGAAGAGTCTGAGCGCTATCAACAGCCCCGCCACGGTGCCCGCGCTGGCGGCGAGCGGAACCCAGGTGAGGTCCTTCTCCGTCCGCCGCGCGAAGCGGGCCGCCGCTGCGGTGCAGACAAACATCACGACGGCGACGACGTAGTAGACGGCGCCCGCGAGGTCGGCGCCTGACCAGTCGCAGCGGGGCGCGCATGCGCCCCCGGCGAAGATCGTGCTGCCCACCCAGATCGCCGTCGTGATCGCGAAAACGACGACCTGGAGGACCGCGACGGCAAGAACGGATGCCGCCGCACTCCTGCCTGACCTTGTGCTCATCGGCTCAGTTTGTCATTCTCGGTCGACGCCACGCTCCAGTTGAACGCATCGATCGGGTCGCTCGCGCCGTCCCCGCCCGAACAGCACTCGCGCCGTCCCCGCCCGAACAGCAAGGGATGCCGGGCGACACGCCGCGGCATCCCTCACCCACCCCCGCGTGTCGACGGCGATCCCTTGCAGTTCGGCACCCGCCCCCACCCGCAACGCGACCGGCCGGATCAGCCCCCCGTGATCCAGACCGTCGTCTCCCCCGGCACGGTGTCGCCGTCGAGCGGAGTGCTCGACAGCACGACACGCTGACCCGGCACGAACGACAGCGCGAGCGGTGCGGAGCCGAACACCGTCACCACCTCCCAGCCATTCGGGCGGCGGAAACGCAGCACATCGCCGCGGCCGGTCTCGACCCACTCCAGTCGCTCCAGCGCCAGGAGCTCGTGCCGCAGGGCGAGGGCACGGCGGTAGAGCGAGAGAGTGGATGCCGGATCGCCCTCCTCCGCCTGGACCGACGCGTCCGCGAACCACGACGGCTGCGGCAGGTGCGCACCCCCCGAACCGAAGCCGAACGAGGAGCCCTCGCGGGTCCACGGCAGCGGCACGCGGCATCCGTCACGTCCGTACTGCTCCTAGTGGGTGCGGAAGAAGGTCGGGTCCTGCCGCTGGTCGGCGGGGATCTCCGCCACCTCGTGCAGGCCGAGCTCCTCTCCCTGATAGAGATACGCCGATCCCGGCAGCCCCAGCAGGAAACAGCGACGCCGCCCGCGCGCGCCGACTGATCGCGCCGCTCCCCCCGCGCCCCCCGCGCGTCAGTGGAACGCCCATTCCCGACCCGAACTGCAAGGGATGCCGAGCGACACGCCGCAGCATCCGGGCCTGACCCCGCGTGTTGCGGTCGACGCCTTGCAGTTCGGTCACCGCGGAACGGAACCCCGAGCACCCCGGGCCAACTCATACCCGGCAGGCATATCATGTCGGGCGTGCACCTGAGTATCCCGAGCCCCGACCTCAGCTGGTCCAGCTTTCACATCGGCCCGCTGACGATCCACGTCTACGCGCTGTGCATCATCGCGGGAATCATCGCCGCCGTCATCATCACCGAACGACGGCTGCGGGCGCGCGGAGTGCCGGCGGGAACCGTGATCGATGTCGCGCTGTGGACGGTGCCGCTGGGCATCATCGCGGCGCGGATCTACCACGTGCTCACGCACATGGGCGACTACTTCGCGCCCGGCGACAACCCGTGGGCGGTCGTCGCCATCTGGGACGGCGGCAACGCGATCTACGGCTCGATGATCGGCGGCGCGATCGGCATCTACATCGCCACGCGGCGCGCCGGCATCCGCTTCTTCGCCTTCGCCGACGCGCTCGCGCCGGCCCTGCTGGTCGCGCAGGCCATCGGACGACTCGGCAACTACTTTAATCAGGAACTGTTCGGGCTGCCGACGACCCTCCCGTGGGGCCTGGAGATCTCCCCCGACGCGCCGATGTTCCCCGCCGGCGTCGCGCCGGGCACGCTGTTCCATCCGCTGTTCCTCTACGAGATGATCTGGAACCTCGTCGGTGCCGCGCTGATCATCGTCCTCGAGCGCAGAGTGCGTCTCGGCTGGGGCCGCAGCATCGCGTCGTACTTCATCTGGTACGGGCTGGGCCGCAGCTGGCTGGAGGCGATCCGCATCGATCCCACGAGCGATGCGCCCCTCGGCATCCCGGCGAACATCTGGGCCTCGTTCGCCGTCGTGCTGCTGGGCGTCGCGATCTTCGTCGTGCAGACGGTGCGCTATCGTGGCGAGCCCGATACGTCGCCGTTCACCGCCGCGGAGCAGCAACGACAGGAGGCCGAGAAGCTTGCCGTGACCCGCGAGGACGCACCGCAGCCGTCGTGACGAGCGCCGCCCCGCCGCGGGGGTGACGTGGACGCGTCCCGCGGGAGCTCAGCTCGGTGCGTCCGCGCCGAACGCTGCTGCGCCCGGACCGTGGAGGTGCCGCTTCGCGGGATCGACCCAGTTGCCGGAGCCTGTCATGCGGTGCCAACGCTTGTGGAACGCGAGGTCGGTGTCAAGAGACCCGTCAATCTATCCGTGTACAACTCCGGAGTTTTGGTGACGGCGAGCCCCGGAGGGGCGCTGAACCGGCAGACAGCCCGAGATTTCCGGAGTTATGAACGCACGGCCGGAGTAACTCCACCCGAGAGGGCCGGCGCCAGCAGCGGCAGGATGCCGAGGCGCTCAGTCCCGCGGGGTCTTGATCATCGCGCCCGCGACGAGGAACACGATGGCGGCGGCCGGCTGCACGAGCGACCAGACCAAGCCGTCGAACCCGAACGGGATGACGGGGTTCCAGGCCACCGCGATCACGGCGAACACCGCCGCCCACACCCATTGCCGCGCCTGCACGGCGAACCAGCCGACGATCAGCGCCAGGATCGCGACGACGAAGAGCACCACGATCCCCCAGCCCGCCGTCAGCAGCACGGGCGCGAGGAACAGCACGGCGGCGGCAAGCAAGGCCGGCGCCAGGGCGTTGCGCTGGAAGTTCGGCTCGGTGCGCTTCGTCCCGCTCATGCGAGAACTCCCGGATCGATCATCGTCATACCGGCAAGCGTGGCACGGTCGAAGGTGGGCAGTAGCGCCGCGGCCTCGGCGAGCGAGATCGTGCGCTCGATGAGTTCCTGCGGACGCAGGCGTCCCTCGGCGATGAGCTCGAGCATCGCCGGATAGTCGACGGCGGCCATGCCGTGGCTGCCGAGCACGTCGAGTTCCCACGCGATCACGCGGGCCATCGGCATTGCCGACAACCCCGTCTCCGACGGAAGCAGCCCGACCTGCACGTGGCGGCCGCGGCGACGCAGGCTCAGCACGGCGTCGGCCGCCGTCTGCTCCGCGCCCACCGCGTCGATCGAGACGTGCGCGCCTCCCCCGGTGATCCGGCGCACGGCGTCGGGCACCTCCGCCCCGTCGGCGACGACGACGGCATCGGCGCCGAGCGCGGATGCCGCGTCCAGCGCGGCCCGGTTGCGATCGACGGCCACCACGTGCGCACCGAGCGCGCGGGCGATCATGACGACGCTGAGTCCCACACCGCCGGCGCCGACGACCACGACCCACTCGCCCGGCTGCACGCGCGCACGTCCGGTGAGTGCGCGGAAAGCGGTGGCGAAGCGACACCCGAGGGAGGCGGCGGCGGCGAAGGAGACGTCGTCGGGAATGCGCACGAGGTTGGTGTCGGCGGCGTGCAGCGCGACGCGCTCGGCGAACGAGCCCCAGTGCGTGAAACCGGGCTGCTGCTGGTCGGGGCACACCTGCGCGTCGCCCGCGCGGCACCACTCGCAGGTGCCGCACCCGCAGACGAACGGCACGGTCACCCGGTCGCCGACGGCGAACCGCTGGACGCCCGCTCCGGTCTCGACGATCACTCCGGCGAGCTCATGCCCCGGAACATGCGGTACGGCGATGTCGTCGTGGCCCACCCACGCGTGCCAGTCGCTGCGGCACAGGCCGGTCGCCCGCACCTCCACGACCACGCCGCCGACGGGCGCGACCGGGTCGTCGACCTCGCGCACCTCCAATGGCTCGCCCACGGCATCCATCACCACTGCACGCATCCGCACCCTTTCGTCCCCTTCACGCTAGTTGGTGCACCTGCGCTCACGCGGCGGCCGGAGCCGCTGCCGCGGGAACGGGAGGTGCCGGCGCGGCGGCATCCGCGTACGCCCTCGCCTGGCGCACGAAGAGCATGAGCCACGCGAACAACAGGCCGGCGATGATGAACTCCGACCCGGTGAGGTTGTAGTAGTCGACGGGTACCCAGAGGGCGACGGCGACGAGGATGCCCGCGACCACCAGCACCGAGAAGACCGCGATGTCGCGGCCGATTCCGGGGACGAGCGTCAGCAGGCATCCGACGAGCACGCCGAAGACGACGACCATTCCGGATGCCGCGCCCACGTGCACAGGGAAAGCGACGGCGTCCGGGACGAACCCGGCCACCATCAAACACAGGCCGATCACGGCGAGCAGCCAGGCGAACAGCCGTGCACGCCGCTGCGCGGTCTCGACATGCGCGCGGAGTCCGACCTCGAGATCGTGGGCGACGAAGTTGGCGAGCGCGGTGATGACGGCGCCGGTCGTGATGAGCGAGAGGTTGAACTGGTAGCCGGCGTAGCCCGACTCGTTGCCCAGTTCGGAGAAGTGGAACCTCCACCAATCGCCCTGTGAGGCGCTGACCATGCTCGCCAGCGTGCCGATGAACAGCACGAGGGTGGCGAGCGAGGCCACGCCCGTGGAGGTGACACGTGCCCCCGAGACCGACGCGACGTAGGTCATCGTGCCGACGGCGGCGGCGACCAGCGCCGCGGCACCGAACGGGTCGATCGTGAGGCCTCGGAAACCCAGCTGGAACAGCTCCGCGACGGCCACGACGACCAACGCCGCCAGCATCATCATCGCCGCAGACAGGGCGATCAGATCGGTTGCCCGTTTGGCGCGCGGCAGGCTGTTGCGCCAGGCGAGATATCCACGGCGCCGTTCGAGCGCGAACGAGACGGCGAACGCCGGACCGGCCGCGATCGCCGCGAGCAGCGCCGCAAGGCTGCCGACGGACTCGCCGCCGCCGAGCGGCATCCGCGCCCCGCCCATGACGAGCACGGTGGTGGCGGCGGCAACGAGCGCGGATCCCAGCGACCAGCGGGTGGCGCGGGACTCGACGCTCGGTGAGAAGCGGGGCGTCTCGGATGCCGCGTGGTGTGTCCATCGCGCGGGGGACGGCCGCCATCTGCTCACGCGTCGAGCTTACTTTCGACCTGCTCGCACGCCGGCCGCCGCCGGGCCAGGACTTCGCTCGCCTGCTGCATCCCACCCATAGCCCGAACTGCAAGGCGGCCGCGGGGACACGCCGCCCGGGCGCGCGTCGCACCGGCGTGTCGCCCGGCATCCCTTGCACTTCGGATGCCGGGGGTGTGGGCGTCGCCCGGGCACGCACGCCCCCGGCGCGCCGCGCGCCGATCCGGGCCACCCCACACCGCCCCGCGGGCACCCCAGGCCATGGCTACCTCCCCCAGCACCCCGGCCCGAACTGCAAGGCGGCCGCGGGGACACGCCGCCCGGGCGCGCGTCGCACCGGCGTGTCGCCCGGCATCCCTTGCACTTCGGATGCCGCCGCCGCATGCCGCCGCTCCCGCCGGCGGTCGGCACGCCTGCAAGCCCCCGCCCACCGCACGCGCTCAGCGCGGGGGCCGCACCACGCGGTAGCGCAACGCCTGGATGCCGCGGGCCCACCGGCGGCTCGAGACGAGTTCGAGGCTCGTCGGACCGACGCCCCGCGGATAGAACGGGGTGCCCCCGCCGAGCAGGATCGGGTACACGACGCTCCGATACTCGTCCACGAGTCCGGCTGCGGCCACCGCGGCCGCCAGTGTCGCACCCCCGATCGCGATCTCCCCGACCTCGTCGTCGTCGCGCAGGCGCGCGATCTCCTCCACGAGATCGCCCTGCAGCAACGTCGTGTTCTGCCCGGGCGCGGCATCCAGCGTCGACGAGACGACGATCTTCGGCAGCTCGTTCCAGACCTCGGCGAACTCGCGCTCGAGCGGATCGAGGGTGGGTGCGACCTCCGGATCCTCCCAGTACCGCATCGTCTCGTAAAGGCGCCGGCCCAGGAAGTGGGCGCTGAGACCACGCACCTCCTCGAGGGCGGCACGGAAGATGTGCTCGTCGGGCACGCCCCAGTCGAAGCGGCCCTCGGCATCCGTGATGTAGCCGTCGAGCGAGTGCGACATGGAGAGGATGATCCGGCCCACGTTCCGCTCCTTCGCGACGGTGCTGCGCCCTCGACGCTACCCCCGCCCGCGGCGGGGCGACACCCGGTCGCTCCGCGTCAACGAGATGCCGAGGTCAGCACGCCCCCGTTCGCGGCCCGCGGCACGAGGCGCTCGAGCTGCGTCACGTGCCGCGGCTCGAGTTCGGCGAGGGTCGACACGCCCAGGAGCTTCATGGTGCGCTCGATCTCGGTGCGGAGGATCTCGATCGTGCGGTCGACACCCTGACGTCCGCCCGCCATCAGGCCGTAGAGGTAGGCGCGCCCGATCAGCGTGAACTTCGCCCCCATCGCCACGGCCGCGACGATGTCGGCGCCGTTCATGATGCCGGTGTCGATCATGACCGTGGCATCTTTGCCGACCTCGCGCACGACCTCCGGCAGGAGGTGGAACGGGATGGGCGCCCGGTCGAGCTGCCGTCCGCCGTGGTTGGAGAGGATGATGCCGTCGACGCCGCGGTCGATGAGACGCTTCGAGTCCTCGACGTTCTGCACGCCCTTGACCACGATCTTGCCGGGCCAGAGGCTGCGGATGACGTCGAGGTCGTCGTAGCTGATGGTCGGGTCCATCGCGGAGTTCAGCAGCTCGCCCACCGTGCCGCCGGTCGTCGACAGCGACGCGAACTCGAGCTTGGGGGTGGTGAGGAAGTCGATCCACCACCAGGGCCGCGGGATGGCGTTGATGATGGTGCCGACCGTCAGCTGCGGCGGGATCGAGAAGCCGTTGCGCTTGTCGCGCAGGCGCGCGCCCGCGACGGGGGTGTCGACGGTGAACTGCAGCGTGTCGAAGCCCGCGGCCGCCGCCCGGCGGACGAGACCGTACGAGATCTCGCGGTCGCGCATGACGTACAGCTGGAACCAGTTGCGCCCGTGCGGGTTCGCGGCCTTGACGTCCTCGATCGAGGTGGTGCCGAGGGTCGAGAGGGTGAACGGGATGCCGGCGGCACCGGCGGCTCCCGCCCCCGCCGTCTCGCCCTCGGTCTGCATCAGCCGGGTGAAGCCGGTGGGCGCGATGCCGAAGGGCAGCGCCGAGGGGCCACCGAGGATCTCCGTCGACATGTCGACCTCGGCGGCGGGGCGCAGGATGTCGGGATGGAACTCGATGTCCTGGAAGGCCTGGCGGGCGCGCGCCAGCGACAGCTCGCCCTCCGCCGCACCATCGGTGTAGTCGAAGGCGGCCTTCGGCGTACGACGCTTGGCGATCGTGCGCAGGTCGGCGATCGTGAGGGCGCCCTCGAGACGGCGCTTGCGGCCGTCGAGTTCGGGCTTCTTGAACTGCATGAGCTCCAGGAGCTCGCCGGGCTTGGGCAGCTGACGCTTCACGGGTGACATGGCGGGCCTTTCAGGTGGGGACGACGGTGTGTGGTGACGCGGGCCGGATCAGGGCAGCATCCACGAGAGGACGGAGGACTGCAGACCGACGAGCAGACACATGGCGGCGAGCATGCCGATGCTCCACCAGATGACGCGGCGGAGGATCGCCGACTCTTGGCCGACCAGGCCCACGGCGGTGGCGGCGATGGCGAGGTTCTGCGGGCTGATCATCTTGCCGATGACACCGCCGGAGGTGTTGGCCGCGACGAGCAGCGCCGGGTCGAGGCCGGCCTTGAGCGCGGCGCTCTGCTGCAGCGTGGCGAACAGCGCGTTGGCGCTCGTGTCCGAACCGGTGACTGCCGTTCCGAACCAGCCGAGGATCGGCGAGAGGAAGGCGAACAGGGCTCCGGTGCCGGCGATGAACGCGCCGATCGTCAGCGTCTGTCCGGAGATGTTCATGAGGTAGGCGAGGGCCAGCACCGATCCGACCGTGAGCAGCGAGAAGCGGAGCTTCACGAGCGTCTGCCACCACGTTCGGGCGGCGTCCTGCAGCGGCAGACGGTAGACGAGCGCCACGACGACGCCGCAGATCACGAGCAGGCTGCCTGCCGACGACAGCCACGGCAGCGTGTACACCGTCGCCCCGGATGCGGCGCCGGACGAGGTGAGGATGTGGCCGTTCAGGCCCGGCCAGGGGATCTTCACGTCGGTCGCGCCGAGGGCCGCCTTGAGGTCGGGGACGAGCTTGGCGAGCGAGAAGACGACGATGACGAGCAGGTACGGGAAGGTCGCGAGGAAGACCGTCCGCGCGTCGAGCGGGACGTCCGATACCGGGACGGCGCCGGTGGTCGCAACGGGGCCGGTGGTGGTGCGCGTCGACGCGGATGCCGAGGACGTGCCCGTGGCCGACCCGGCACGGGCCGCGCGCGACCCGGCCCGACGGGTGCGGATGCTGCCGGTGGCCGCCTTCTCGCTGGCGAGCAGGTCGACGGCGGCGTTGGTGAGCAGACGCTCACGGGCGGCCTCCGTGCCGCGCGGCTGCCAGAAGCGCAGGAGGATGACGGCGGCGAGGATGCCGGCGAGCGAGGCGACGATGTCGGTGAGCTCCACCGAGATCCACGTCGCACTGACCCACTGGGCGATCGCGAACACGACACCGAACACGACCGTCGCGGGCCAGGTCTCGCGGATGCCGCGCCACCCGTCGGCGAGCAGCACGATGATGAGCGGGACGAAGACCGCGATCAGGGGCGTCTGGTGGCCGACGATGGCGCCGATGTGCCGGTAGTCGATGTCCGTGAGGGCCCCGGCGGTGACGATGGGCGTGCCGACCGCGCCGAACGCGACGGGCGCGGTGTTGGCCAGCAGCACGATGACGGCCGCACGCATCGGCGAGAAGCCGGCGGCCATGAGCATGACGCCCGTGATGGCGACCGGTGCGCCGAAGCCGGCGAGCGCTTCGAGCAGTCCGCCGAAGCCGAACGCGATGATGACGGCTTGGATGCGCGGGTCGTCGGAGAGGGCGTTGATCACGCGCCGGAGGTCCTCGAAGCGGCCGCTGCGCACCGTCAGCTCATAGAGCCAGATCGCATTGAGCACGATCCACATGATCGGGAACAGCCCGAAGACGAAACCCTGCGTGGACGCCAGGAGTGCGAGGTCGATCGGCATCCGGAAACCGAGCACCGCGACCAGGACGGCGACCGCGAGTCCGGTCAGTCCCGCCCAGTGCGCCTTCCAGCGCAGCACGCCGAGCGCGAGGAACACCGTGAGGAACGGGAGGCTGGCCACGAGAGCGGAGAGCGCGAGGCTCCCGCCGACCGGGGCGAGTTCGGGTGTGTACATCTCTGTCTCTTTTCGTACGTCGTTGTGCGAAGGGCGGAGTGACCGGGGTGCGGATGCGGACCTTTTAGAGGTCTGACCGCTAGCGCAATCTATGTGACTGACCGCTAGGCTGTCAAGAGATTCGAGAGAGGTGGCGCGGATCCGATGGCGGAGAACGCACCCGATTCCCTGTGGCAGCCGGTCAAGAAGGCGCGCGCCCACGAGCTCGTGATCGAGGCGATCGAGGACCGGATCCTGTCCGGCGCCCTGCAGGTCGGTGACGCGCTGCCCCCCGAGCGGGAGCTCTCGACGAGCCTGGAGGTCAGCCGGGCGGGAGTGCGCGAAGCGGTCCGTGTGCTCGAGGCACAGGGCGTACTGCGCTCCCAGCCCGGAGCGGGCGCCACCGCCGGGACATTCGTGGCGGCCCTGCCGCGCGATGCACTCACCCGCTTCCTCCGCCTGCACGTCGCGCTGTCGAACTTCACGATCCAGGACGTGACCGATGCGCGCGTCGTGCTCGAGCGCGCCAGCGCGGCATCGGCGTCCCGCCGGCACGACGACACGGCGCGGTCGCGGATGGTCGAGGCGCTGGACCGCATGGATCAGCCGCACTCCTCCCGCGACTCGTTCAACGAGGCCGACACACAGTTCCACCTCGCGATCGCGGAGGCCTCGGGCAGTGCCCTCTCGGCCGCGCTGACCGCGGCGATCCGCAGCGCCATGAAGGTGCCGATACTGCGCGCCGCCGAACGCACCGAGGAGTGGCCCGACGAGGCGCAGCGCCTGCGCCGCGAGCACCGCGCGATCTATGCAGCCATCGACGAAGGAAATCCGGCCCGCGCCGCCGACCTCACCGAAGCGCACATCCGTCGCGCGGCATCCGTACTGTTCGGCCTCGAGTCGCCAGACAGTCGCGCATGAGCGGCAGCCGCCAGCGCCTGCCACCCCGTCTCGGCGGCCGGGGCGCTCGCTTCGCAGGCGCGCACGCACACGCTGGAACACCTCCGCCGTGGGCCGCGACGACGGGTCGAGGGAGGTCATCGCGGTGAGTATCGACCTCCATCCTTGGCCGAGCCCTCCGGGAACCTCGGGGTGTCGAGTGAGTCGGGCGAGGATCGTCGGGGGCGGGATAGGAGGCCGTGCCGATCACGACTCCGGGCGAGGTGACGCGGGCTGCGTCGAGGAGGTGTGCGACGCCGAAGTCCACGAGAGCCGGCCGGAACGGGACGACTCCGTGCCGGATAGGGCGCAGCAGCACGTTCGCAGGCTTGATATCGCGGTGGACGATGCCGGCGTGGTGGACGACCGCCGACGCGCCGGCGAGACCGATGATGAGCGAGACGACCTAGACACCGGTCAACGCGCTCTGCGCAAGACGGTCGTGAAGCGTCTGCCCCGGCACGAGCTCCAGTGTCGTCCTCCTTCCAATATGCGACGCATCCGACTCGCCTCACCGCGCATGCCCCCCAGAATGCGCGGTGAGACAATTCTCCTCGGCCTGCTGTACGCGGCCGGCGCCGCGCTGGCAGCGCTGATCCTGGTCGGACTGCTCTACGTGTTCACCTGGGGCCTCTTCAAGGCGTGAGGTGAGTTCGGTAGGCCCCCTTCGTGTGCTGCGCGGATGCCGGGCTCCGACCGTACACCGACGGCGATGAGCCAGACGGCGAACCAGATCTCGAAAGCGAAGACGGGCACCGCGGCGACGCCGGCGGCGACGCCGTTCAGCGGGATCGCTCCGGCCAGCTGCAGCCCGTTGCTGACGAGCACGATCACTCCGCCCGCGATTCCCAGTGCGGCGAGGGCGCGGGGCACGGCCCGCGCGTCCCACAGCAGCCAGCCGAGGATCACGGTGTTGACGCTGATGACGAGGCCTTGACCGAGCAGGAACGCGGCCGTGTGCATCGCCGTAGACTCGCCCTCGGCCGTGGCGTTCACAAGCGCCGGTCCGAGCATCGGGAGCGCCCCCGCGACGATCACCGCCGCTTCGAGCGTGCGCAGCAGCGCGAAGCTCGCGGCGCGGGCAGGACCGCGCGACTGCAGCAACACCCAGAGCAGCACGCCGGTGCCGAGGCACCCGAGTGCGAGCACGAATTCCAGGGCGACACCGGCTCGGAGGAGACCTCCGCCGTAGGCGATCACGGCGGCGACCGAGGTGACATGCGTGACGAGATAGAGGACGCCGGCGAGGCGGGCCTGGCGTCGGGCGAGCTGAGACACGGGGTTCCTTTCGCGGGTGGTATACGGCGTACACCGATTCGGCAACAGACTAGGTGTACGGTGTATACGTGTCAACTATGCGTCCGCGTCTCGACCTGGAGCGCATCGTCGACGCGGCGACCGCCATCGCCGACGAGGGCGGCCTCGACGCGGCGAGCATGCGTGCGGTCGCCGAGCGCCTGGGGGTCACGCCGATGGCGCTGTACAAGCACCTCGATGACCGCGCCGCCCTCGTGGACGCGATGCTCGACCGGGTTCTCGCCGGCGTCGCTTCACCCGCGCTGACCGCGTCATGGGACGACGCCGTGCGTTCTCGGATCATGGCCGTGCGCGCCGCACTGTCGTCGCACGCCTGGACCCGGCAGGCGATCGAGACGCGTGAGCGCGCCACGCCTCGCGTCCTCGCGCACATGGACGCGCTCATGGCGGACATGTTCGAGGGGGGACTGTCGGCGGATCTCGTGCATCACGCCATGCATGCGTTGAGCACCCGCATGTGGGGATTCACCCGCGACGTGCTGCCGACGCCGGTTCCGCCCGACGACCCGCGGGAGCGCGCCGCCACGATGGCCGCGTTCGCGACGGCCTACCCCGCGATCATCCGCATGGCCACCACGGCGCCGCACGCCGGGGAGGCCTGCGACGACGACGCGGAGTTCGCCTTCGCCCTCGACCTGCTGCTCGACGGCATCCGCCGCCGGCACGAGCAGGCGTGGACATCGACCGGAGCTGGTGACGCGCTCCGCCGTTGACGTGGAGTCAGCGAAGGCCGCTTGCGCGAGCATGCGTGGGTGCGGGGCGCCTACGAGGACATGGTGGTTCTCGGGCTGTTGCGCGCGGAGTGGGAGCGCAAGGACGGCTGACGTCGCGCCCCGCTACTGAGCGGATGCCGGCGGCACGACCGTGCCCTGATGGAAGCGCAGGCGCGGTGCGGTGCCGCCGACGTCCCACAGTGATGAGTGCCGACTGATCCGCGAGGGCGTCGTGAGCCGATAGGTGACCAGCACCAGCTCGGGCGAGAGCTGACGGAACTGCCACTCATCGGTCTGCGGCGTGACGCGCGAGTCCGCGCTCTCGGCGGCGAGCGCACCGACGACCTGCTCCCGCGTCCAGAGGGTGCCGGAGCGGCCGATCTCGACGAACGCAGGGTGCAGCAGGTCATCGACCGTCTCGGCGTCGCGGCGCACGTCGGCATCGAGCAGCGCCGTCTCGGCATCCTTCACCGCGACCCACTGCGGCACTGCGGCGTGACGCACCAGCCGCACGATGTGGATCGGATGCCCGGCCATCACTTGATCGCGTTCGAGCCCGTCGCGGACGAAGCCGTTGCGCAGATAGAACGCTTCGGCGCGGGGGTTGTCGTCCATCATCCAGAGGTAGGCGTCGCCGGCACCGATCGCCGCGTCCAGCAGCAGCTGCCCCGCACCGGTACCGTGGTGCGCCGCCAGGACGTAGATTCCCTCCAGCTCCCGCGACGTCGGCCGATCGTCGTCGCGCCCGTCACCGGCCGTCGCCCAGCCGACGATCCGCCCGTCGACCTCGGCGACGAAGACGTCGGTGACGTCGTCTTCGATGATCGACGCCCACCGCTCGATGCGCGGCTCGACCCGCAACCCGGCGAGGACCGTCGCCGGAAGCTGGCGGACATACGCCTCGCGCCAGGCCTGGACATGAACCGCGGCGATGCCCCGGGCGTCGTCGACGGATGCCGGGCGCACGCGCACGGCCCGGGATGGCGGACTCATGGTCATACGCTCATGCTCGCAGACGGATGCCGGGCGTGCGCCTCAGGCGGTGAGGGCCGAATCGACGATCTCGAACACGGCGGGATCCCACGTGGGGGCCCGCTCCCACGGCAGGTCGAGGCCGTTCGCGAAGAGGATGCTGTGCCGCGGCGGCCAGGACTGTGAATTGCAGCGATAGATGTCGCGGTTGTCGCGTCGTTCAGTGTCCGATGAGGAG
>ERZ778021.616-NODE-616-length-58946-cov-7.202323_pt1 | contig 58946 bp, 53 predicted proteins | sample MGYA00375751_ERZ778021 | MGnify/ENA primary metagenome ERZ778021 (study PRJEB29350, sample SAMN05389814) | bioreactor metagenome | isolation source: Thiocyanate stock bioreactor | place: South Africa: University of Cape Town | collected 2013-08-29 ... | reverse complement strand
AACTGATACCTGCCACTCCCATCCCTATCCAGATGGCGAAGGCATAGAATGAGCCGGCATAGGCGTAATCACGCTCCCTTGGTTCATAAGGTGTCTGGTTGAGATAGAGGATGATAGCCAATCCGGTCATGAAAAAGAGCATAAAGACAATGGCAAAACTCTGTTTTCCTCTCTTTTTCAGCTGCAACTGGTAGAGTATGCCGATGATACCGAGCAAAAGCGGCAACAGATAGTATTTATTGTGTCCCTTGTTGTTGACGATGTCGGGTGCGATATTATCCTGTGGCCCCAGACCCAGCACATGTTCGTCGAAGAAAGGAATTCCGGTGATCCAGTTGCCGGCGGTAATTTCACCGTGACCCTGTATATCATTCTGCCTTCCGGAAAAGTTCCACATAAAATAACGCCAGTACATATGGTTGATCTGGTAGCTGAAGAGGAACTTCAGGTTCTGCCAGAAAGTAGGTTGCTTGTTCAGGTCGGTCACGCCGGCCCACTGTTCATAACCGAGGCTGTGGTTCCTGAATGATGGGTTACCGGAATTGGAGTGCATCCTGGGGAACAGCATGGTGTTGGTATATTGGTAACTGGGTAACACCACTTTTTCATACCGGTCTTTCTGTTCAGGTGAAGTTTTTACTACTTGCTGGTAGGTGGTTTTCTCTCCCTTCCTGACCAATGACCCATCGGCGTTCCGTGCCAGTTGAGAGGCATAGGTTGTACCATGGATAAGAGGTGTTTGCCCGTATTGCTCCCGGTTCAGGAAACTTCCCAGGGAGAAGATATCCTGCGGTTTATTCAGGTCGAGCGGGGGATTGGCGTTCGAGCGGATAGGTATCAGCGCATAGGCCGAAAACCCGATCAGGATGACCATCAGGCTTGTGACGGCCAGATTGATATGATTGACCTGTAATTTTTTATATCCGAATGCCAGATAGGCTCCTGCCGCAATGAGTGCTAACCATAACCAGGCACTGCTGCCGATGAAAAGGATACCTGTCATACCCAGGCTAAGGAAGAAAGAGATACGTGCCCTCTTTTCCTTCCCTTTCGGAGACAACGTCTCATAGAGAGCCCATCCGATCACGGCTGCCAAAAGAATAAGGTAAATAAATACTCCTGTATGATAAGAAAACCCCAACGAATTCACAAAGAATACTTCAAACCAACCGCCCACTTTTGCGAAACCGGGGATAATCCCCCACATTACTATGACGATAAGGCCAAAAGAGAGCAGCAGGGCTTTGACCGCACCTTTCCAATCAGGTGTTTCGTTCTTCCTGAAATAATAGACCAGTACAATTGCCGGGATACACAAAAGGTTGAGCAGGTGTACACCGATAGATAACCCTATCACATAGGCGATCAGTACGATCCATTTGTCGGAATGGGGTTTATCCGCATTGTCCTCCCATTTAAGAATCAACCAGAACACCAGGGCGGTGAGCATCGACGAGAAGGCATATACTTCACCTTCCACCGCCGAGAACCAGAATGTGTCGGAAAAAGTGTATGCCAGTGCGCCCACGAGGCCGCTGCCGATCACAGCAATAGTTTGGCCCACATTAAGTTCGTCTCCCTCTTTTGCAATAATCAGTTTGCGGGTCAGATGGGTGATGGTCCAGAAAAGGAATAAGATGGTGAATGCACTCAGCAATGCCGACATGATATTGACCATTTTGGCTACCTGCGACGGATCCTGTGCCAATTGAGTGAAGAGATTTCCCACCAGCATAAAAATAGGTGCACCCGGTGGATGACCCACTTCCAGTTTATAGGCTTGGGTTATAAACTCACCGCAATCCCAGAAACTGGCAGTGGACTCAATAGTGAGCAGATAAACCACTGCCGCGACAGCAAATACAATCCAACCTGTAATATTATTGATAAGCTTGTACCTCATCATTTTTCATTCTTTTGATGATTGATGTATAGTTTCAATTTTAACCCGAATCACGCTGATTGATTGCGAATTTTGGGCAAAGATACTTAAATCTATTTATTTCGAGTAGGAATGGAACTCCATTTTATAAGAAGGGTATTAAAAATAGTAAAATTGGTTGGTTGTTGTTCGATTGTAATTCGGTTGTAATTCAGTTGTAATTCAATAGTTGTTCGATTGTTGTTCGGTCGCATTGCATGCGAAGCATGAATAACTATTGAATAACGTGAGCGAAGCGAGCGAATAACTACTGAATAATGTGAAGCGAATAACAGCGAAATGAGCAAATCGCCCCGTCAGGCGGTGAATAATGGTTAATAATTGTCTATTGTGCTTAATATCAGCAAAATATGTTGTAAAACATATTTTGCTGTAAGCTATTGTAAATCTGAATAATATGAGTACTCCTGACGTTTGTCGTAGAAAATATCCTCAAAAAAAGGATGAAGATAATTTGGATGAGAAATAATAAAAAGTTTACTTTGGAGATGATTTAAAGAAAAAAATCAGTAATTAAAAGGTCGTTTTCATTATAGTTTATCATTTTTATCATTCATGGAGATTACATTAGTAATTCTGAAGCCATCTGCTGTACAGCGCGGAATCATGGGGGAAATTATCTCCCGTTTCGAAAAGAAGGGAATCCAGATTGTCGGCATGAAGATGGTAGAGTTGACTGATGAAATTCTGAATGAACACTATTCCCATTTGGCTGAAAAATCTTTTTTCGGTCGTATCAAGGAAGCTATGCGCGTAAGTCCGGTGGTAGTGATGGCGCTTAAGGGAAAGGATGTGATAAACGTAGTGAGGAAATTGGCAGGCGTTACAAATGGAAGAGAAGCGCAACCCGGTACTATAAGGGGTGATTTTAGTATGAGCGTGCAGGAAAATATTGTACATGCTTCCGACTCCCCGGAAACGGCGCAAGCCGAGTTGAAACGTTTTTTCTCTGAAGACGAGATTTTTAATTATTCCCATTATCTTATCCCATACCTTTATGCGAATGATGAGATATAAAATCTAAAGTTTTTTATGGATTATCAAAAAATTCAGTGAAATAGCAATGGAGAGAAATCAATTTTTAGTAAAAGCAGGCACACTATTATCTGCAAGCTTGATGTTCGTTACATTGAACGCATTTTCACAACTGTCTCCGGAATCAAGCGAAAATACCAGACCCGATTTAACATACAAGCAACTACACAGTTCTACCCTGAGTGAGCAGCCGGGACTTTTTGCCGACGGGCTGAAGCTTAAATTGGATTTGTCCGTCCTGGATGAAGCGGAAGAAGACCGGTTTGAGTTTGATCCTGAGGCTATCCCTGCCGATGATATTTATGAGGGAATGTGGGGAAACAGGTTTGTCAATACGTACGGAAACCTGAAAAATGCACCGGATACTTTTATGGTGGATCTGGAAAATTTTACCATGCCGGTAGACGGGTACATGACGTCCAATTTCGGACGGAGGGGTAGCCGCCGTTACCATTATGGGGTTGACCTGAAAGCACAAACAGGTGATACTATCTATGCCGCGTTCGATGGTAAGGTAAGGGTAAAACAATATGAAAGAAGGGGTTATGGATATTATCTTGTGGTCCGCCATTTGAACGGATTGGAGACTGTATACGGACATCTGTCCAAATTCCTTGTAAGTGAAAATGATTTTGTAAAGTCGGGGGAACCTATCGGACTGGCCGGTAATACGGGACGTTCGTTCGGCTCTCACCTGCATTTCGAGACCCGCTTCCTGGGTAAACCTATTAATCCCAATTTCATTATCGACTTTGAGAAAAAAGCACCCCATAAAGAGGAGTATCTGGTAACCAATTCGAGTTACAGGAAGACATCCAACAGTAGTAGGGTTGTAGTCAAGAGCAATACGGTCGGAACAGTCACCGCTTCAAACTACAGGGAGCCTTCGACAAATACCAATACGAACAATAAATACGTTTCGGGTGATGTGAATTATCACAGGATACAGAAAGGTGATACGTTGGGTGCCATTGCCAAACGCTACGGTATCTCCGTAAATAAAATATGTTCATTGAATAATATCACTCCAAAGACTACATTGCGCGTAGGCAAATCTATTCGCATTTCATAAATTGTGAACCGGACAGGTAAATCGAAAAGGGTACAGGATAATTAACTTGTACCTTTTTTTATTACCTTTGCCCAAGCATTTAAATTAGATGAAATGAACCCAACCCTCCATCAATTTGACGAAGTGCTCGCTATTTGTCGGGGAGTATTCGAAAAGAAACTACAGGACTACGGTGCTGCATGGCGGATACTCCGCCCCGGTTCGGTGACCGATCAGATATTTATCAAAGCGAAACGGATCCGTACGCTTGAGACGACCAAAGATAATAAGGTGGACGAAGGTATCTTCCCCGAATATATCGGGATCGTGAATTACGGTATCATCGGGTTGATCCAACTCGAACTGGGTTATGTGGATTCGGTGGATATTTCTCCTGAAAAGGCATTGGACCTTTACGACCGCTTTGTGGCGGAATCGAAAGCGCTGATGGACGCAAAAAATCATGATTATGGAGAAGCATGGAGAAGCATGAGAGTGAGTTCCTATACCGATCTTATTCTGATGAAGATACAGCGGACAAAAGAGATTGAGGCCAATGACGGGCAAACGCTTATTTCCGAAGGAATTGATGCCAATTACAAAGATATGATCAATTATGCTGTTTTTGGGTTGATCAGGCTGCACTTTGGCGGTCAATAGGATAGTGGTTAGGTGGTTAAGTAAATAAAAATCAGTGAAATAAAATCGTGAAAAGATGGATTCAAAATCCAAAATAATGAAACTCTTGGTGGAATTGTCGCGCGTTATTGTCGGGGCGACTTTTCTGTTTTCCGGTTTTGTGAAAGCGGTCGATCCATTGGGTTTCACCTATAAGATTGAGGATTACCTGATTGAATTGGGGCTTCCGGAACTCTTTCCGTTGGCTTTGCCTGCAGCTGTTTGTCTGGTGACAGCGGAGTTCGCTTTGGGCGTTTTTCTGTTATTGGGAATTTACAGGAAATGGACAGTCCGGTTGATCGTAGTGTTCATGGTCTTTTTCACGCCGCTTACATTGTGGATCGCTATCGCTAATCCCGTAGAAGATTGTGGGTGTTTCGGCGATGCGTTTGTTATCAGTAACTGGCAGACTTTTTATAAGAACATTATCCTTTTGGCAGGAGCGGTCCTGCTGCTTTTGAAATGGGAACAGGTTACCCCGCTCTTTCCAAAGAAAATTGCCCCTGTCGCTGCTCTTTTGACGCTGCTTTTGGGGGTGCTGTTCTCTCTTCATAATGTATATCGCCTGCCGGTAATCGATTTCCGGCCTTATAAGATTGGCGCCAATATTCCACAACAGATGTTTGTCGATCCGGAAAAAGCAGATGTGTTGGAGACTGTTTTTATTTACAGTAAAGACGGGGTAGAGCAGGAGTTCACAGAAGAAAACTATCCCTGGAACGACTCTACCTGGATATTTGTAGATATGAAAACAAAACTGGTGAAAGAAGGTGAGAAGCCTGCGATCGAGGATTTTGCCGTAGAGTCTTTGTATTATGACGAGGCAACCGGCGCCTGGGATATCGGGGGAGATATCACCGATATCATCCTCTCAGAGCCTTCTTATACTTTCCTGATGATTGCTTATTCATTGGAGAAGATGAGCCTGAAACATCTTGAACGGTTCAGGGAAGTACACCGTTATGCCCAGGAAAACGGATACTCCTTTTACCTGCTAACCTCATCGTCGGCAGATGCGGTCGGCAAATGGGAACAGCATCACCATACCGGTTTCCAATTCTGCCATGCGGATGAACGGGTACTGAAAACCATGATCCGGGCCAATCCCGGATTGATGTTGCTGAAGGAGGGAACGGTGATCAATAAATGGGATGGGAGCAACGTGCCGGACAAACCAATTGGTAATTAGTCATTGGTAATTAATAATTTTAAATATATTTATTAGTATGAGAAAGAACATTGTGGCAGGTAACTGGAAAATGAATAAAAACCTGCAAGAGGGAATCGAACTGGCGACAGCGTTGAACGAGGCATTAAAAAACAAGACCGTGAACTGTGATGTGGTAATCGGTACGCCTTTTATTCATCTGGCAAGTGTGGTAAACAGCATAGACACAAACAAAATTGGTGTAGCTGCACAAAATTGTGCGGACAAGGAATCTGGCGCATATACAGGGGAAGTGTCGGCCGCAATGATAGCTTCTACCGGTGCCGGCTATGTGATCCTGGGACATAGCGAACGTCGGGCTTATTACCACGAGACTCCTGAAATACTGAAAGAAAAAGTGAAATTGGCGCTTGCTAATGAACTCACCCCCATCTTCTGTATCGGAGAGGTGTTAGAGGAAAGGGAAGCCGGCAACCATTTCGAAGTAGTAAAATCTCAGGTCGAAGAATCATTATTCGAACTCTCTCCTGAAGATTTCTCCAGGATTGTACTGGCTTACGAACCGGTATGGGCTATTGGTACGGGAAAAACAGCTACGGCTGCTCAGGCGCAGGAAATGCATGCTTTTATCCGTAAAACGCTGGAAGGAAAATATGGTCAGGAAATAGCAGACAATACTTCTATCCTCTATGGTGGAAGCGCTAATGCCGGTAATGCTAAAGAATTATTCTCCAATCCTGATGTAGATGGCGGCCTTATTGGCGGTGCTTCACTGGGAGTGGACAAATTTATGCCGATTATTGAGGCATTCTGAATCCATTAACAGAATTTTACCACAGATCCGCTCCGGGTCCGTGGTATTTTTTTATCTTTGCAGGAATTTAATGTGCCAATAAGATTAATGTGACTAATGAGACTAATGTGCCAATCCCGATAATCGGGATGAGTAGTTTCTATATGATTAATCTACTAATGTCTTAATATTTGGATCAATTGGTAATTAGTAATTAGTAATTTAGAACAATGAACTATCTCTTCCATTATACGATCCTTTTCCTGTTGTTGGTGTTTGTAAACGGCGCCTATGCGCAGTCGTCATCACAAAGAAAAGAAATACTGCGGGAACTCAACTCCTCTGTACCCGGTAAGGGGCATGTCTCGGTCTATGAAGATGAGAGTATCGGGAATGTATTGGGGCGTCCTATGGCTCCTCCCAGAACGGTATATACTAATTCAGACGGGTCGACACAATTCTACCGGGCGCGTGGATTTAAGATCCAGGCTTTTTCGGGAAATAACCAGCGTACATCCAAGAATGAAGCTCTCCGAAAACAACAACTTATCAATAACGCATACGCCGAACATGAGACGATTGTGCTTTTTGAATCGCCTTTCTGGAGATTGCGTGTAGGAAATTTTCAGACCAGGGCCGAGGCTGAAGAGGTGTTGAAAGAGATGGTGAAGTCGTTTCCATCGTTCGGGAAAGAGATGTATATAGTAGTCGACGAGGTGAAAATCCCGGTTGGCCAACCCTACAGTGAATGAGGATGGTAACCCTACAATAGAAAAATAGATGTCTTCCGAAGAATTAGAGGTGAAAAAATCGGCAATTGCCGATCGTATGCGGGATATTCTTACCCTGTTGGGTGAGGATGCTCATCGTGAAGGGCTGGTCAAAACACCGGATCGGGTTGCAAAAGCCTATCAATATCTGACGAAAGGATATTGGCAGGATCCGGAAGCTATTTTGCGCTCCGCACTGTTCAAGGAAAATTACCGGCAGATGGTGATTGTGAAAGATATCGACCTCTTTTCCTTGTGTGAGCATCATATGCTGCCATTTTTTGGTAAGGCGCACGTGGCTTATATTCCCGATGGGTATATTACCGGGTTGAGCAAGATTGCCCGGGTTGTTGACGTATTCGCACGGCGGTTGCAGGTGCAGGAACGTCTTACTACCCAGATTAAAGAGTGCATTCAGAAGACACTCAATCCGATGGGTGTGATGGTGGTGATTGAAGCACAACACATGTGCATGCAGATGAGGGGAGTGGAAAAACAAAATTCTATTACCACCACTTCTGATTTTACCGGTGTTTTTCGCGAACAGAGAACCCGCGAAGAGTTTATAGCATTGATAAAATAATGTGAGTATATACTACTCGTTTTACCCTTTCTTCGCTACCCGTTTGCGGTCGTTTTCATCCAGCAGTATCTTGCGGATACGCATGTGCTTGGGGGTTACTTCCACATACTCGTCCTCCTTGATGTATTCCAAAGCTTCTTCCAGGCTGAAGACGATGGGCGGGGCTAATTGCGCCTTGTCGTCGCTCCCGGATGCGCGCACGTTGGTGAGCTTTTTCGACTTGGTGACATTGACCACCAGGTCGCCCTCCTTGTTATGTTCGCCGACTACTTGTCCTGCATATACATCTGTCTGAGGTTCAATAAAAAATCGACCTCTGTCTTGTAGTTTGTCCAAAGCATAGGCATAGGCATTTCCTGATTCTCCGGCAATGATGGAACCGTTCTGCCGCTTTTCGATGTTTCCTTTCCACGGACGGAATTCCAGGAAGCGATGCGCCATGATGGCCTCACCGGCAGAGAGTGTGAGCACGATATTGTTCAGCCCGATGATACCCCGCGAAGGAATTACGAATTCCATGTGCATGCGGTCACCTTTATTCTCCATGGTAAGCAGTTCTCCCTTGCGGCGGGTGATGATATCGATAATCTTGCTGGCCGACTCTTCGGGGAGGTTTACCGTGAGTTGTTCCATCGGCTCATTTTTTTCTCCCCCGATCTCTTTGATAATTACCTGTGGTTGTCCCACTTGCAGCTCATATCCTTCACGGCGCATGGTTTCTATCAATACCGAGAGATGTAATACGCCGCGTCCATATACGATCCATGAATCGGAACTGTTGGTTTCCTCCACACGAAGTGCCAGGTTTTTGTCCAGCTCCCGCATCAGCCGGTCGTAAATATGGCGGGAGGTTACATATTTGCCATCCTGTCCGAAAAAAGGTGAGTGGTTGGCGCTGATCCTGTTCTCGACCATGCCGGTGATGGTGAACAGCATCGACATGGTTGGTTCGTCGATGGCGATAGGATCGAGCGGTTCGGGTTTTTCTACATCGGTAATAGTGTCCCCGATATCGAATCCATCGATCCCTATCAGTGCGCAAATATCGCCCGAGTTTGCCTCATCCACTTTCACCCTTCCCAATCCCTCGAACAGGTTCACCTCCTTGATCCGGATCTTCTTGATGCTCCCATCCCGCTTGCAGAGGGCGTAATCCTTGTTGGATGTGATGGTGCCACGGTGTATGCGTCCTACGGCAATACGCCCCACATAGTTGGAGTAATCGAGAGAGGTGATCAGCATTTGCGGCGTTCCTTCCAGCACTTTGGGTGCGGGGATATATTTGATGATGGCATCCAGCAGTGGGATGATGCTTCCGGACGGTTTTTTCCAGTCGTCGGACATCCATCCCTGCTTGGCCGAGCCGTAGATAGTGGGGAAGTCAAGTTGATCTTCCGTCGCGTCGAGGCTGAACATCAGGTCGAACACATTCTCCTGTACCTCTTCGGGGCGGCAGTTGGGTTTATCTACTTTATTAATTACCAGTATGGGTTTTAAGCCGATCTCCAGTGCCTTTTGCAATACAAAACGGGTTTGCGGCATAGGCCCTTCAAAAGCATCAACCACCAGAAGGCAACCGTCCGCCATATTGAGCACGCGTTCTACCTCTCCGCCGAAGTCGGCATGGCCGGGCGTGTCGATAATATTTATTTTGATATCGTTGTACCGTATGGAAACATTTTTAGAGAGGATGGTGATACCCCGTTCCCTCTCCAGGTCGTTGTTATCGAGGATCAAATCCTCCGTCTGCTGGTTGTCCCTGAAGAGATGGCCTGCCATCAACATTTTGTCCACCAAGGTGGTTTTGCCGTGGTCGACGTGGGCGATGATGGCAATATTTCGGATATTCTGCATGTAAACAATCTTTTTAGGGGCGCAAAGATACGGATTTTCAACGAGAAATTGATTATATGCTTTGTTATAATAGCATTATATCTCATTTATTTTTCTTTTATCATCAAGATATTTGGTTCAAAACTTGGAGATTGTTATCTTTTGTGATAACTTTGTGGGATGAGCAGAAAAATAATTTTCTACGAAAATCACTTTATTGAATTTTATCAAAAGCAAAATCGGTCATTAAAAGGAAAAATTCAATATGTACTTGAACTGATTAAACAGGTTGACCGTGTTCCGGAAAAGTTCCTAAAACATTTGACAGGAACTGTTGGACTTTATGAAATCAGGATTGAGTACCAATCTAATATTTACCGAATTTTCTGCTGTTTTGATGAAGGAAATCTTGTTATATTGTTCAATGGGTTTCAAAAAAAGACACAGAAAACCCCGGCGGAGGAAATAAACAAAGCAATAAAATTAATGAGAAGTTATTTTAAAAATAAGGAGTAAAGTAATGAAAAATTATAAGAACATAAAATCATTTGATGAATTAATTGAATTGGAGCATGGGAAATTAGGGACTGAGAGTCGAAATAAATATGAAGAAGGTGCTCAATTATTCATTGTAGGTGAAATGCTAAAAGCAGCTCGTAAAGAAGCCAAATTGACGCAAGAACAATTAGCTGATAAAGCAGGAACGAAAAAAAGCTATATTTCTAAACTTGAAAATGGCAAAGGGAACATTCAATTTTCAACATTGATCAGGATTTTTGAACAAGGATTGAACAAAAGAATAGGGCTGACATTCCTATAAACCGAAATAAAATGCTTTTGAAATGTTGTGTATGGAACAGTTTGTCACAATAAAAACATTTACTTATCCGCATGAAGCTTATGTAATCAGGGGAAAACTGGAATCGGAAGGGATCCGGACTTTTCTCAAGGATGAAATGACGGTACAGGTATATAATTTCTATTCCAATGCGATTGGAGGAGTAAAGTTACAGGTTCTCGAAGAGGATGCCGAAAGGGCGTTAAACATTATCGACAGTGTGGAAGAGGTTCCCCGGGAGGTAGTTGTCTTTTCGAAGAAAGAACTCGACGGAACGGATATCTGTCCTTTTTGCCATTCTAAAAATATTGGCCATAGCAAAAAGCCTAATTGGCTCACATTGATACCTTACCTGGTTGTGGGCTTTATTTTTCCGGTATATAAAAACTCCTATCTCTGTTTTGACTGTGAAAAGCAATGGAGAGTGAAGAATTATTGAAAGTTATTTGGATATAATCATAAAAAATATTTACTTTGCAAATAATTTCTATTAGCAATTATTTTTAATGGAATCAATTTGCAGGTTAAAAGACATATATAAAGTGCTGTATGCTTACGAAAGGCAGTTTGCCGAAGAAGCGGGTATTACCATCAATGAGGGGGCTTTGCTCTGTTGCATGAAAGATGGTAAGCCAAAATCTGCAAACGAATTAAGCGATTTTATCGGGCTTTCCGGTTCAAGGGTGTCACGTATTATCCATACGATGGAAGAAAAAGGATTTATTTTGCGGGAGATAGGGATTTCCGATAAGCGCCAGATGATTTTTACACTGACCGATGCCGGAAGAAAAAAAATAAAAGAGATGCAAGGATATACTATAGACGTGCATTCTTTGATGGTCAAATTGACAACCATCGCAGAAGAATAAAAATTTTTACCTATGTGATTGCTACTGGCAAATATGTATATCGACAAATTAATTAACACATCAATATGAAGATTATCATTATCGGGGGAGTAGCCGGAGGGGCTACTGCGGCAGCGCGCCTCAGGAGATTGGATGAAAAAGCTGAAATTGTACTTTTTGAGAAAGATGAGTATGTATCTTATGCCAATTGTGGATTGCCGTACCATATAGGTGGTACAATCAAGGAACGTGACGAGCTATTTTTACAGACACCGGAAGGCTTCAAAAGCCGTTTCGGGATTGATGTCCGTATCAAGTCGGAAGTTATGGCGATAGATACTGCGCGGAAGTGTGTTACCGTAAAAGATTTGAAAACGGGAACACAGTATGAGGAAGCGTATGATAAACTGGTCATCTCAACCGGGGCGAGACCCGTAAAACCGCCCATCAGCGGTATAGAAAATGAAAATATTTTTTCGTTGCGGAATGTGCCCGACATGGACCGGATCAAATCGTTTGTCACCAGGAAAAGCGCCACATCGGCAGTGATTGTCGGTGCAGGCTTTATCGGGCTTGAAATGGCAGAGAACTTAAAAGAAGTAGGGTTGTCGGTAACTGTGGTTGAACAAGCCGACCAGGTGATGGGTATCGTCGATTATCCCATGGCGGCCATGGTGCATCAATATCTTCGTACGAGGAAAATCAATCTTTTGCTGAAAGAAAAAATTACGGCATTTGAACCGGATGGAAATGCTATTGTTGTTAAGACAGAGAGCCGGAAGGCTATTTCTGCCGATATGGTCATCCTGAGTATCGGGGTAACGCCGGAGAACAGTCTGGCCAGGGAAGCCGGACTGGAAATTGGTAGCTTGGGAGGAATCAGGGTAAATGATTATATGCAGACCTCCAATGCCGATATCTATGCGGTGGGTGATGCGGTGGAGGTGAAAAACCTTGTTACCGGGAAATCCGCATTGATTCCGCTTGCCGGGCCGGCCAACAAACAGGCAAGAATTGCCGCTGATAACATTGTAAGAGGAAACAACCGGATTTACCGGGGAACTATCGGCACTTCCATTGCCAAAGTATTTGATATGACGGTCGCTTCTGCCGGAGCTTCCGAAAAATTGCTTTTACGGGAGGGTATAGAATACCATACATCCGTCAGTCACGCAGGTTCTCATGCAGGGTATTATCCCGGCGCTCTGCCGTTAACTGTCAAAATCAATTTCGCACTCGATGGGAAACTGCTTGGAGCGCAAGTGGCAGGTTTTGATGGAGTTGACAAACGTATCGACCTGTTGGCTCAGGTTATCCGTAACGGGGGAACCATTTACGACCTGCAGGAGATTGAACATGCATACGCGCCACCGTTCTCTTCGGCGAAAGACCCGGTGAATATGGCGGGATTTATCGCGGAGAACATACTTTCCGGACGGGTAAAGGTTATCCAATGGAGTGACATGCTGAAGGTGGAGAATGATACCATGATCCTTGATGTCAGGACCAGGGAGGAATTTGATTTCGGCCATATAGAGAATGCGGTGAATATTCCTGTGGATGAATTGCGGGACAGGCTTCCTGAAATCCCCACTAATAAGCCGGTATATGTGTATTGTGCTGTGGGATTGCGGGGATATACTGCTTCACGTATCTTTTTGCAACATGGATATACTGCTGTGTATAACTTATCGGGAGGATATAAGACCTATTCATGTGTGCTGCAGGATCAACATAGTAATAGCGGAAATACCGGCGTAGAATGCGATTTCTTTCCGGTGATTCGTGATGACGGGGAAATAAGGGTAGAGACGGAGAAAAAGGTGATTGTGGATGCCTGTGGTTTACAGTGCCCGGGACCCATCAGGGAATTGAAAAAGCACTATGATACGTTATCGGCCGGGCAGCAATTGACAATTAAGGTAACCGACCAGGCTTTCGGGCAGGATTTAAATGCATGGTGTAATATGGTGGGAGCGAAACTGATCGACATGAAGCATTCGGGAGGCGTTATTACGGCTACGGTGGAAAAAATAGAATCGAAAACTCATGCAGTTCCCATATCCGGTAATTCTATGAGTGGAAGTGATACCAAAACGCTGATTGTCTTCAGCGACGACCTCGACAAGGCGTTGGCTACCTTTGTGATTGCCAATGGCATGTTGGCTGCGGGCAAAAAAGTGAGTATATTCTTTACTTTCTGGGGTTTAAGTGTTATCAAAAAACAGGATAAACCGGCCGTGGAAAAAGATCTCATCTCCAAAATGTTTGGCATGATGCTGCCTTCGAACAGCCGTAAGCTGGGATTATCAAAAATCAATATGATGGGTGCGGGAGGAAAGATGATGCGGTCTGTGATGAAAGACAAACATATCGATAGTCTGGAGGATCTGATGCGGCAAGCCATTGAGGGAGGCGCAGAACTGATTGCCTGCTCCATGTCGATGGATGTGATGGGAATCCAGAAAGAAGAGTTGGTGGATGGAGTGACCATCGGTGGAGTGGCAACTTACTTAGAAAGGGCAGAGAAGTCGAATATCAATTTATTTATATAGAGTTCAGTCATCATACAATTCAACATACATAATAATCAATAGAATATGGGATTTTTGGGAAATATGTTCAAGTCGCCGGGCAAGGGCGAATTAAAGGAAAAGATTCAGAAGGGAGCATTATTATTGGACGTGCGAGAAGTAGAGGAATATCGTTCGGGGCATGCCAGGGGAGCGGTCAACATCCCGTTATTTCTTTTACCGACTGAAATGGGAAAGCTTGACAGAAATACTCCTGTTGTGGTCGTTTGTCTCAGTGGTGCTCGCAGCGCCCAGGCGGTGAGTTTACTGAAAAGACAAGGGTTCGAAGCATATAACGGTGGTAGTTGGCAATCGTTTTGAGTGTTCACACATAATATTTTTACATAATCTAAGCAGTTTTTTCCTTTGTGTAAACCGATGGATTTTTATATCTTTGCCCCTAAATCAAAAGTAACACGTTTCAGCGCATTTAAGTCAAATGAATATACCCAAATTTCTCTTTGTTTTTGCGGCATCCATTTTTATTGGAGGTTTTGCCGCGAAACAATCAGCTATCATGGCGCAGGATGCCCCGATTTCTAAAAGTGACAAAGTCATTGAAGAACCCGATATAATGCCGATATATCCGGGTGGAACTCCCGAAATGCACCGTTTTATTGCCAATACATTGAAATATCCGGAGGATGCAAGGGAACGCAAGGCACAGGGATTGGTAGTATATACTTTTGTGGTAGAAAAAGACGGTTCGCTTTCCAACTTTAATATCCTCCATCGTGCGGACCCTCTCCTGAATGAGGAGGCGTTACGTATCTTGCAGGCTATGCCGTCCTGGCGCCCTGCAAGGCATAAAGGCGAGATTGTACGCTCTGAAACCTATGTGCCTATGTATTTCAGGCTCAACCAGAATGTAGTAGCATCCGGTAATCCTGTTCAACCTACCCGTAATTATTCTAAAACAAAACCGGAGGTAATTGAAAATAATACTATTTACACCATCGTGGATAAGATGCCGCATTATACTTATGGAGAATCGGGATTATCAGATTTTATCTCACATAACATCCGTTATCCGCGTGAGGCCAGACAGGAAGGTATTGAGGGGCGAATCCTCTGCTCTTTTATCGTAGCCAGTGATGGTTCTATTTCGAATATAGAAGTGGTGGAAGGATCGAATAAATCGCTCAATGAAGAAGCTGTCCGTGTTTTGGGACTTATGCCGAAATGGATACCGGGTGAGAATAACGGTGAGAAAGTGCATGTGAAATGTCTCCTGCCGATAGACTTTATAATAGATGAGGATCCTATCCCGCCTTTGACCAGCAACGAATAAGTTAAGAACTAAGAGTTAAGAACTAAGAGCTAAGAACTAAGAGCTAAGTGGGCTAAGAACACTAAAAAGTAATAGTGAAACTGGAAGATAATAAAAGCCGCGGATTTAACCCCCGCGGCTTTTATTGTAATTCCAGTTCAAATATACGGATTCCCGTATAAGTGTTGATAAAAAGGCGGAAGGGGACAGGAGAAGTGTTTGTCTGTTCCCGCAAGTCGGAGAGCAGGAACGAGGCATACATCATTTTGGGATATCCCGGAGGATCATCCTCGGAGGAGTGGCTGAAGTAGAGGTCTACCGTTGTGGAGGAATGATCACGTAACAATGCGACTTTATGAGGCTCAGAATGGTACTCAATCTCCATGACCAGGTTCAGATAATCTCCACCTACCCACGCGCTCTGTATTTTTACCGGATCATCCGAATAGTTCTGCGGGAAACCCTCGGATTGAATGCTGCCCGTAAATATATTAGACACATAATTGATTTGGATGGCATCTCCTCCCAATGGGATGTAATTGAGGATGACCCGCTGTCCATCGTCTCCGGAATAGTTTTTTACCTCTTCGGGAATAAGCAGCCTGCCATTGTCGAGCCTGAAACGGTAGTTTGAATTTTCTTTTTCTACCGTGGCAAACTCCACCAGATAATCGGCCATCCTTCCCTGATCTTTCTCACATGCGGGAAGAAGGGGAATCAGTAGAAATACCAGAAGGGTAACTATATGGCCTTTCATTGTATAATTAATGCGCTTCCAGATGGTTTTTAACTGTGTTTCCGTACATCTCGATCATTTTCACACGCAGGAAAACATCGTCTCTGTTAGGGATGTCTATTTTCCCGATCTGCTTTTCCAGGTAGGCATTGAACTTCGACAGATCTTCATCGGTATATTGCGATGAGAACTGGTCGGTACCGGTCATCAAATCGTATGCTACCCAGTTGAACGGGAAAAAAGTATAATTGCGATAAATCTCACGGTCGATAATCGAGGCCACCTGTTCCAATAGCTCATTCCTTCCGGTTGCCGCAGGGATTTCCCGGATAGCCTGATCGATGCAGGAACTGAAACGGAATGTGACATGTCCCTTGAATCCCATGATACCGGTATACATATTTTCGATGTCGTCGGCTTCCGTTTTTTTGTATCCGGGATTGTCACGCTTAAGCTGGAACTCTTTGGCTTTGAGATAATCGCAAGGATCCAATTCATAGGAAATAGAGAGGGGGACGATGTGCAGCTCCTGTAATGCTTTTTCCGGATCGGAGCTATTGTGGAGCGTAAGCATCTTTAACAGGCTTACCTGTGTTTTATCGTTCGAATCCTTTGCCCTTCCTTCGCGTTGGGCAATCCATGCCGGTTGTGCCCTCCGGTGTACCGTATCATGGATATATTCCGAAAGATGTTTTGACACCTCCAGCATTTGGCGTACAGATACACCCCGTTTTACGATAAAACTTTTGTTAAGGCGTACCAGTTCTTCTATCCATGGATAGATAAGCAGATTATCCCCGATAGCTATTTCGGTGGTGGGTCTCTTTTTTTCGAACATGAGGATATTAAGGAAAGCGGCATCCAATACAATATCGCGATGGTTGGAGATAAAAAGATATCCTTTCCCTTCAGAGATATTTTCCCATCCTGCGCCGCTCATTTCCTCCGTGGTTCTGGCGATCAACTGTTTCATTACAGGATAGATAATATCGCGCTGAAAATCGTCTTTGGTCCGGCATTGGCTCATGACCGCTGTAAACTGTTCCCACGGAAGGGGTTTTACGAAGGGTTCGGCCGTGCGCCTGAAATAGCCGTTGTTTATAAGTTTCTCAATTGTTTCCGGTACTTCGTTATCGGGAACCGGGCTGATATCGTTGAACCGGGCTGCTATCGCACTATTTGTTGTTGTCGTTGTCATAACATTGTCTCGGGTTAAAGTGAACCAATTCCGTTTCGATAATCTCAGTAATGATATTTGTCATGGAAAGTCCGGCAGCATTTACCTGTTGAGGAACAAAGCTGGTAGCCGTCATTCCCGGTGTGGTATTCACTTCCAGAAGAACAGGCCTGTTCCCGACCAGGATATAATCCACACGGATAATCCCTTTCGCGCCGGTCAGGTGGTATATTCTTTCTGTCTCCTGTTGAATAGCCAGGGTGGTCTCTTCTGAAAGCCGGGCAGGGGTGATTTCTTCTACTTGTCCGTTATATTTGGCGTCAAAATCGAAAAACTCATTGGTGGTAACCACTTCCGTTAAAGGGAGCACCGTCATTCCTTTATCGGTTTTGAGGCATCCGCAGGTCACTTCTGTACCTTGCAGGAAACTCTCGATGATCACTTCCTGGGCTTCCCGGAAAGCCTCTTCGACAGCGGTTTCGAGTTGTGCTCTTTCCTTTACTTTTGTGGTGGCAAAACTGGAACCGCCCAGATTAGGTTTTACAAAGACCGGTAATCCCAACCGCGAGATAACCTCATCGGGTTGGCAGGTGTCATCTTTCCGCAGGAGTATTGAATTGGCTACCTCAATCCCGAAGTTCTTCAGGAAACTGTTACAGATGAATTTATTGAATGTCAGCGCCGATGCCAGTACTCCACAGTTGGAGTAGGGAATACCCAGCATATCGAAATAACCCTGAAGCGTTCCATCCTCACCGGGAGTGCCATGAATAGTAATATAAGCGAAATCGAACCGGATGTGCCTGTTGTCGCTGTCAGTAAAACTGAAGTTATTTTTGTCGACCGGATAGAGACAACCCCGGGCTTCCGCTTCCCATGAAGTACGGTCTATTTTTACCTTGAAGACATTGTACTTCTCCTTATCAATAAAGGAGTAAATACCTGCAGCGCTCTTTTCGGATATCACTTTTTCCGAAGAGTAGCCTCCCCACACTATGGCGACATTCTTTTTCATCATCAAATCATCAGATTGTTAAATCAATTACCAATTATCAATTACTAATTACCACTGCTTTCCCCCTGCTTTCCCGCTTTTCCACCTTCCGGCCGAATAACTCTTCACTTTTAGTTTTTCACTCTTCACTCTTCACTCTTCACTCTTACATACGCTCTCCATTTATCGATGACCGACTGCATATCTTCCGGAATATCGCTTTCAAAATAGAGTTCTTCTCCTGTCATAGGATGTATAAAACCCAACGTTTGCGCGTGCAGGCATTGGCGGGGACAGAGGGCGAAACAATTGGTGACAAATTGTTTGTATTTGGCAAAATGGGTACCGCGAAGGATTTCGTTGCCTCCATAACGTTCATCATTGAACAACGGATGCCCTATATGTTTCATATGGACACGGATCTGGTGTGTGCGGCCGGTCTCTAACCGGCATTGCACCAATGTCACATAACCAAATCGTTCCAACACGCTATAGTGGGTGACGGCAGGTTTACCATGCTCTCCGTCGGGAAAGACACGCATACGCATACGATCGTTCGGGTCGCGCCCGATATTACCCTCTACTGTGCCATGGTCTTCTACCGGATTCCCCCATACCAAAGCGGCATACATCCGCTTTGTCTCTTTACGGAAGAACTGTCCTGAGAGATTTGTTTTAGCCTCCGGGGTTTTGGCTACCAGCAGCAGCCCGGAGGTGTCTTTATCTATCCTGTGTACCAACCCCAATCTCGGATCGTTTATATCGCTGATATTATCCCGATGCAGATGGTATGCTACCGCATTGACCAGTGTGCCGGTATAGTTTCCGTGCCCGGGATGTACTACCATGCCGGCAGGTTTGTTGATCACCATCAGGGCATCATCCTCATATACAATATTAAGGGGGATATCTTCAGGGATGATTTCCAGCTCGCGTCTGGGACGATCCATCACAATAGAGATCACATCAAGTGGCTTCACCCTGTAATTCGATTTTACCGGTCGCCCGTTCACCAGAATGCAATCGGCTTCGGCTGCCTGCTGGATCCGGTTTCTGGAAATCCCCTCTATCCTGACAGACAAAAATTTATCGATTCGCAGCATATTTTGTCCCTTATCTGCTACAAACCGATAATGCTCGAATTTCTGATTTTCGTCCGGAGATTCCTCTACGATCCCGTCGTCATCCTCGGCCAAAAAATCAATATCGTCCAAATTCTGTTCTGTCACAAGCCGTTAATTAGAAAAATGAATCGTCTATGGCCCTATCGCCCCCCGATCGAATATCATCACCGGTGCTTCCCGGCGGGACAATATATTCGTTGTCGATCCTTAGCGAGTCGGCTAACGTATTACTGGTAATGACCAACGTGAGCGGTGAACCGGCAGGGATCTTTTCTTCAGGCATTAGTCTTTTTCCCCGGTACTCTACAGCTACCACCAGGCCGGAATATTCTGCCGGTACCTCCTGGATATATAACTGGGTGAATCCTATCGAGTTAAGTAATGCGGATGCCTGACGGGTAGAGTAGTCGGTCAATTCAGGTACGGCAACCATCTGAGGGTTCCTGGCATAGATCGTCAGATAAATAGCGCGCCCTTCTTTTACCTTGTTACCGGCTTTAGGCCTCTGGTCTATGATCGCTCCAGGCACAGCATCGCGCTGGTAGATTGAGTCCACAATCTCGGCATGGAGGCCCTTGGCCCTGAGGATAGTATTGGCTTCCTTTACCTGAAGGTTTTCCAGTGCCGGTACTGCCACATTTTGTCCGTGTCTTGTATAAACGTTCAGAAGCAATAGTGCCAGGACAACCAATAGTATGCCGCAAGCTATGATCATCAGCAGATTTTTTACAATACTGTTGCTGAGAATAGTTTTTTTTGTCTGTTTTTTACTCATAACAATCGCTCGTATAAGTGTAAGCGTATACGGGATACAAAAGTACAAAAAATAATGAGAGTGGGGAGTTGCGGTATAGAAAAAGAGCCGATAAAGTATGTGAGTGGAACGTTCGACAGGTATCTAACAAAAAACAGGAATAAGTCAATCCTATTCCTGCCTTTTTTAAGATACTCTTTTTAATATTCGTCTGACACGGATAATTTAGCCCTGCCTTTTGCACGACGGGCAGCAAGTACTTTCCTTCCGTTTTTGGAAGCCATTCTGGAACGGAATCCGTGTTTGTTCTTTCTCTTTCTGTTAGAGGGTTGGAATGTTCTTTTCATATGATTATTTGTTATTTATTTTGTTTCTTATTCCTTATATACAATACTGTGTATTACAAGTCCGGCCCGGCTTTGAAATATTCTTCGCAACGCTCCCCTTTTGCCGGTTGTGCTTTGCCCGTCAGTAACGGTCGCATGTAAGACCTTATTTTACGGGCTGCAAAATTAGTAAAAATATTTGAAAGAACCAATTCGATAGGATATAAAAATAGTTTTTTTCTCTTTTTCAGTTCTTTGGCTACATTATGGGAAGAAAATGAAAAGAAAAGGGAGGAAATATACATGAAAAGTTTTGTGCTTTCAGAAAAACGTTCTATATTTGCACCCGCAATTGAGATGGCAAGATCTTTAACAGTAGGTTCACGCCTTAAAAGGCCCATTCGTCTATCGGTTAGGACGCAAGATTTTCATTCTTGAAAGAGGGGTTCGATTCCCCTATGGGCTACATTATTTAGAAAATTTAAACATACGCGTCAAGAGAAATGGCAAATCATAAATCATCTGTAAAGAGAATCAGACAAACCAAAGTTCGTCGTCTGGCAAACAGATACGTTTCACGCACTACAAGGAATAAAGTGCGGGAATTACGTACCCTTACTTCCAAGGAAGAAGCCCAGAAGATGTATCCCGAAGTTTGTTCTATGCTCGACAAGTTGGCGAAGAAGAATGTAATACATCAGAACAAGGCCAATAACCTGAAGTCGAAACTGGCTTCTCATGTGAATAGCTTGAGCTGAGATGGTAAAGCATTTGGTATTCTTTCAATTAGCTGAAGAAGCTGAAGGGAATGCTAAAGCAGAAAACATTCTCCTTGTAAAAGAGAAACTGGAAGCGTTAAAAGCGGTGATTCCTGTAATCAGGAAGATAGTGGTCTTCCCGAATCATCCACGGGCTTCTTCCGAGAATTATGATATCGTGCTCGATAGCGAGTTTGATTCGCTGGAAGACCTGAAAATATATGCCGAACACCCTGAGCATTTGAAAGTAGGGGAGTTTATTGCGAAAGTAAGGATTGGGAGAGCGGCCATTGATTACGAGTTTTAAACCGGATACACATACAATAATATGGCAAAAGCGGACAACTGTCCGCTTTTGTCGTTTATGACCTTCCCGGAAACGTTTTATATTTTGTTCCTGGCTTATCTAAAAAAACAAAAAGGGGTTGTAAAAATGACTATTTTTTCGTACTTTTGTTCAGTTTTGAAAAAATCGGAAAACCCCTTTTAGGAGTCTAATCCACAGATAGTTTTAATATATATTGAAAGAAATGTCAGAAGAAGAGAAAAAAAATGGAAGCGGGAACTATTCCGCTCAAAATATTCAGGTACTCGAAGGGCTTGAGGCTGTACGTAAACGCCCTGCAATGTATATCGGGGATGTAAGCGAAAAAGGATTGCACCATTTAGTATCAGAGGTGGTTGATAACTCCATTGATGAAGCATTGGCCGGATACTGTACGGAGATCAACGTGACCATCAACGAAGATAATTCTATCACAGTAAAGGATAATGGACGAGGTATCCCGGTGGATTATCACGAAAAAGAAAAAAAATCGGCGCTTGAGGTTGTGCTTACCGTATTGCACGCAGGAGGAAAGTTCGACAAAGGAACTTATAAAGTGTCGGGTGGACTTCATGGAGTGGGAGTATCTTGTGTGAATGCGCTCTCCATCTATCTGAAGGCCGAAATCCATAAAGATGGGAAAATTTATGTGCAGGAGTATTCTAAAGGTAAGCCTTATGCTGATGTGAAAGTGGTAGGTGAAACCAATGAGACCGGAACAATTATCTCATTTAAGCCGGACGATACTATTTTTACCGTGTTGGAATACCGGCACGATATATTGGCATCACGCCTCCGGGAGTTGGCCTATTTGAATGCCGGCATTACGCTGACGTTGACTGATAAGCGGGTTCCCAATGAGGATGGTACGTTCAAAACGGAGCATTTTTATTCAGAAACGGGACTGGAAGAATTTGTCCGCTATATTGATAAAAATAAGGAATCCCTTATTCAGGAGCCTATCCATATTGTTACGGAGAAAAGCGGTATTCCCATTGAGATCGCTCTTACTTATAACGACACCTATAACGAGAATATCTATTCTTATGTAAATAATATCAACACCATTGAGGGAGGAGCGCATCTTACCGGCTTCAGGCGTGGTCTTTCCCGTACGTTGAAGAAGTATGCCGAAGACTCCAAGATGCTCGAAAAGGTGAAAGTGGAGATCAGCGGTGACGATTTCCGGGAGGGGATTACTGCCGTACTTTCGGTGAAAGTGGCTGAACCCCAGTTTGAAGGGCAGACTAAAACGAAGCTGGGAAACAGTGAGGTGATAGGCGCAGTGGATCAGGCCACGGGAGAGGCCTTGAAATATTATCTGGAGGAACATCCTAAAGATGCCCGGGTGATTGTGGAAAAAGTGATCCTTGCCGCTACAGCCCGTCAGGCTGCACGAAAGGCACGTGAGATGGTACAGCGCAAATCGCCGCTCTCCGGTGCAGGACTGCCCGGGAAATTGGCCGATTGCTCCAGCAAGGATCCGGCACAGAGTGAAATCTTCCTGGTGGAGGGAGATTCCGCCGGCGGTACCGCCAAGCAGGGACGTAACCGTATATTCCAGGCCATCTTGCCGTTGCGCGGTAAAATCCTCAATGTGGAAAAAGCGATGCCGCATAAAGTGCTGGAAAGTGATGAAATCAAGAACATATATACCGCTTTAGGTGTTTCTATAGGAACCGAAGAGGATTCCAAGGAGCTCAATATCCAAAAATTGAGGTATCATAAAATTATTCTAATGACGGATGCTGATGTGGACGGAAGCCATATTGACACCCTTATCCTTACTTTTTTCTTCCGCTATATGCGCTTGCTGATAGAAAGCGGGTATGTGTATATTGCCACTCCACCCCTCTATCTCTGCAAGAAAGGTAAGATTGAAGAATATTGCTACAACGATCAGCAACGGCAGGCTTTTATCGACAAATATGGCGGCGGTAACGAAAACGCTATCCATACGCAACGTTACAAAGGTCTTGGTGAGATGAATGCCGAACAACTCTGGGAGACAACGATGAACCCCGAGCACCGTACCCTCAAACAGGTGACGATTGAGAATGCCGCCGATGCGGATGTAATTTTTTCCATGTTGATGGGTGAAGAGGTGGCTCCGCGACGTGAATTTATTGAAGAAAATGCTACCTATGCCAATATCGATGCATAGATGATAAAATAACAAGATGAAGCGACCGCCGTCATTGCAGACCAACGATAGAGCCGTCATCCTTTCCCCCGCAGGAAAAATTGACGGGTATGTCGTGCGGGACGCAGTCGCTGTCCTGGATAGCTGGGGACTTCGTCCTGAGATCAGTGAAAATGCCTTGTGTGACGCAGGGCGATTCAGCGGTTCGGTAGCGCAGCGGCTTTCTGATCTGCAAAAAGCGCTCGACGATCCGGACGTGAGGTTGATCCTCTGCTCCCGTGGCGGTTATGGAACGTCGCATCTGCTTGGAAAGCTTAACTTTTCGGGGATTAGAAAAAATCCGAAGTGGGTGGTCGGTTATAGTGATATAACCCTTCTTCATGCTGCGCTGCAAACCTGCGGTATAGTTTCTCTTCACGGACCGATGGCGCAACATTTTTCCGATGAAGGCGCGGAAGATATAGCGGTACGTTATACAAAAACTGTTTTGGCCGGACAGCCACTGGAATATAGGATTCCTGTGCGGAAACATTCTTCTTTGAATAGAAAAGGGGAAGCTACGGGTAGACTGTTTGGTGGAAACCTATCGGTTTTTTGTAGCCTGTTAGGAACTAAGTACTTCAGCATCCCGCGCGGAGGTATCCTGTTCATCGAGGATATCGGTGAAGCCCCTTATCGTGTGGACCGGATGATATACCAGCTGAAACTTGCCGGCATATTCGGGAAAATCAGCGGATTGATTGTCGGTCAGTTTACCGGTTATGAAGAGGATAATCAAATGTATTCTCCATTGCAAGAGTCCATAAGGAATGCGGTCAACGAGTATCATTTTCCACTTTGTTTCGATTTTCCGGTGGGTCACGTGAAACTAAACTTCCCGTTGATTATGGGAGGAGGAGCCATATTGAAAGTCGAAGAAGATTTTACATCATTTATACAATAGATATTATGTTGGAATGTGAGTAATTGTATTGATAATCAGTTATTTGCGATTTAATTCAATATAAGATATAATAAGAAATAAAAATTATATAAGATGCAGATAGGCCCTGAATTATTGTTATTGGTAGGATCCATCCTTTTTTTCATAAGTTTGTTAGTTGGAAAAACCGGACACCGTTTTGGCGTTCCTATATTGCTACTTTTCCTTGTAGTGGGAATGGTTTTCGGATCCGATGGATTCGGTTTGGATTTTGAGAATGTGCAGACGGCACAAACGATCGGTACCATCTGTTTGACAATCATTCTTTTCTCCGGCGGGCTGGATACCAAATTCTCTGAAATTAAACCGGTTATTTGGCCCGGAGTGATGCTTGCTACCTTAGGGGTGTTTATTACTGCCATTCTCACCGGATTGTTTACCTTCTGGTTGTCCGGCCACATGTTTCCCTCTTTGGGAATCAGCCTGCTGACCGCCATGTTGCTTGCCTCTACTTTCTCATCGACCGATTCAGCATCGGTATTCGGGATATTGCGTTCAAAAGGCCTTTCACTCAAGCATAACCTCCGGCCATTGCTGGAGTTGGAGAGTGGTAGTAACGACCCGATGGCCTATATGCTTACCATCGTGTTTATGAATATCATTCAGTCGGGAAGCGATCCCAATATCGGCATGGTGGCACTGACTATTGTGGTACAACTGGCGGTGGGCGCAGGAATGGGTTATCTTCTTGGGAAAGGGGCGGTAACCATCATCAACCGTATCCGTATGGATAATAGTTCCTTTTACCCTATCCTTCTATTGACCCTGGGCGTGTTTATCTTTGCGTCGACTTACTATCTGAAAGGGAATGGCTATCTTGCCGTGTATATTGCCGGATTGGTGATCGGCAACGCTAAGTTCACCCATAAACGGACCTCCATGAAATTTATTGATGGGGTAGCCTGGATGAGCCAGATATTGCTATTCATCACATTGGGATTACTTGTAAATCCGGCAGAACTGCTCGGAGTGATTGTTCCGGCACTGATCGTATCAGCTTTCCTTATTTTTATAGGACGTCCGTTGACCGTATTTCTTACCCTTCTTCCATTCCGTAAAATCGGATTTAAAGATAATCTTTATATTTCATGGGTGGGTCTCAGGGGAGCCGTACCTATTATCTTTGCCATTCTACCGTTGGCTGCCGGAGTTCCGGATGCCCGGTGGATCTTTAATATGGTTTTTGTGATTACCATTGTCTCACTTCTTGTGCAGGGGACTTCTCTTCCCATAGTAGCAAGATGGCTGAATCTGGCTGAGAAACCGCAAAAACATAAGGCATTTGAGGATTTCGACGTGGAATTTGCCGAGGAGATCAAATCGGCTATGACTGAGATATTGATCACCGAAGAGACGTTACAATATGGAAAGAATTTAATAGAGATGCCCTTGCCGGACAGGACCTTGGTGGTGATGGTGAAAAGAGGAGAACGGTATTTTGTGCCGACCGGCCAGACCGAATTGTTCGCGGGGGATAAATTATTGGTTATTTCCGATGATGAGGAGGCGCTGAGAGAAACTTATCAAAATATTGGAATTTCGGATTTTTCTTATCAGAAGAACCAGTAAATTGATGTGATGATCCCGATGAATCGGGACAAGTCGTGCTAATGAGATTAATGAAAAAAAGTCTGAAGTTGAGAAGTTAAGAAGTTGAGAAGTTAAGAAGTTGAGAAGTTAAGAAGTCTTGATTCTTGGTTCTTGATTCTGATTTAGTTCTTCACTCTTAGTTCTTCACTCTTAGTTCTTCACTCTTAGTTCTTAGTTTATAAAGTCTTTATTCTTTATTCTATATTAAATGCAACGTGCGGGTAGTCTTTTTCTGTTGATCCTGTTATTGACAGGAGTATTGTTTTCGATATCGTGTAATTCTTGCCAGTCCAATAAAAACACGATTGTAGCAGAGCCATACCGGCAAATTTCTCCGGAATTCAACGCAGATAGTGCTTACGCCTTTGTGGAGAAGCAGGTGAATTTTGGCCCACGGATTCCTGGCTCTGATGCACATAAAGCCTGTGGGGATTACCTGATGGCGAAACTAACGGGATTCGGTGTACTCGTGACAGAGCAAAAAGCAGATATTACCCATTACGACGGTAAAAATCTGTCGATACGCAATATCATAGGGAGTTTTTATCCCGAAAAAGAAAAGAGGATTTTACTTTATGCCCATTGGGACACACGTCCCTTTGCTGATGAAGAACCGGACCCCGGCAGGCAACAACAACCTATTGCAGGTGCGGATGATGGGGCAAGTGGGGTAGGAACATTGCTGGAAATTGCCCGTAACTTGTCACAGTATCCGTTGGAGGTAGGAGTCGACATTATCTTCTTCGACCTTGAAGATTGGGGACAGCCCTCTTTTGAGACAGATTGGGTGCAGGGTGAGTGGTGGTGCCTCGGTTCACAGTACTGGTCGGAGCAACCACACGTGGAGAATTACAAAGCGGATTATGGTATCCTGCTCGATATGGTGGGCGCTGCAAATGCCTCTTTCCTGAAAGAAGGATACTCTACACAGTATGCATCGAATATATTGGAGAAAGTATGGAATACCGCAGTTAAATTAGGATACGGGAATTATTTCCTCTCGAAAAGCGGAGGGTATATCACCGACGACCACCTGCCGGTAAATAAGCATCACCGGGCTCCAAGCATCAATATAATCAATTTGAAAACCGATACCCAAACGGGGTTTGCCCCGCATTGGCATACACATAGGGATGATATGCGAAATATCGACCGGAGCACTCTTAAAGTCGTAGGACAGACAGTAATGGAAGTGATTTATACGGAATCGGGACAATGAAAAAATCTATTTCCCGAAAAGAAAAAATAGCATGATACAGACGATAGACGAAGTACAACAGGAGATTATTGACGAGTTCAGCATGTATGATGACTGGATGGATAAATATGCCGTTATCATTGAGCAGGGAAATGCTTTGCAACCAATCGATGAAAAATATAAAACTCTCGAAAATATCATTGAGGGATGTCAGAGCCGGGTCTGGTTACAGACCGATTACCGTGACGGGAAACTTTGGTTTCAGGCGGAAAGTGATGCCATTATAGTGAAAGGGTTGCTTGCATTGGTACTGCGGGTATTCAACGGACGTACTCCCGATGAAATAATCAATACTGATTTGCGTTTTATGAAAGAGATCGGACTTACCGACCACCTTTCTCCTACACGTTCCAACGGACTGCTTTCGGTAATCAAACAGATCCGTTTTTATGCCATAGCTTATAAGGCTAAAGAGGGGAAGAATTGACTCGCCGGAAAAAGTGCAATGGATCACCCCATTCTCCATATCCTATAGTCTCCCCTACAGAGGCAATCCGTACTTCGAGACAATTGTTGCATTGGGTAGCATCTTCATCGAGACAAGGCTTGTTCTCATAAAGCTGATAATCTTTTCTGTAGATAGGAGGGGTGAGGTTAGGCATGATCACGTTGGCTCCGAATAAGAACCCCTTTTCCCGGCCGAACCTGTCCAGTGCTTGCATGGCTGTGGTGGAAGCGATATTTACATCTTTCAATAAAATCCTCAATACGGCTATCATCCTAAGTGTAACATCCAACCGCTCTGCCTGCGGGATGGAATAAGCATTGAGTTGATGGAACGGGGTGTTTGAATGCTCGATAAAGGGGCCTATCCCCATCATATCAATCTCCATGTCGCGAAGGAAGAGGATATCGTCCGCAATGTCTTCATAAGTCTGGAAAGGTACGCCCACCATACTTCCTGATCCTACTTGAAAACCAATCTTTTTCAATACCCCCAGGCAATTGAGGCGGGTCTCAAACCTGTGCATCCTGTCGTCCGGATGCCATTTTCTATATAACTGAGGTGAAGATGTCTCTATACGAAGCAGGTAGCGGTGCGCCCCGCTCTCAAAGAAACGGCGGTAAGTCTCTTCAGTTTGTTCTCCACAGGATAAGGTGATTCCCAAATCGAATTTCGATTTGATCTGTTGCACAATCCTGCAAACAAAATCGATGTGTTCCTCACTCTGATTCTCTCCGGACTGAAGTACTAACGAACCGTAACGGTTTTGATAGGCAAAGGCAGCCGCATGAAGGATCTCCTCTTCATTGAGACGGAAACGGTTTACCGCTTTATTATCTTTTCTCAATCCACAATAGAAACAGTTCTTCCGGCATACATTTGAAAATTCCACTAACCCGCGGAAATAGACGACCCTGCCCACTTCCTTCTGTTTGACTTTCATCGCCAGGGATTGCAGGGCTTCCATCTCTTCTTTTGTTTCCATTTTTAGGATGGGAACAATATCCTCCTTCTTTAGAAAAGGAGAAGAGAGTATTTTCATGATGTCTTGTTGTATCCTCTCGCTTTTCATTATGTAAATATACATAATTTATACTGGAAGAACCCAGTTCAACCGATTATTTATTGTCTGAACGATCAATATCAAAATGATTTACCTCTTATGTCTTGACTCTTGGTTCTTGTGTCTATAAAATCAATCTCCGTTTCTACTCATTTCTTCCGACCGGTTTTTTGCCGCATCGAGTATTCCTTCAAAATGTTTCCCGATCTCATGTGTACGAAAATAATCGAGTCCGGCCTGGGTCGTTCCACCTTTGCTGGTGATATTTTGTATTAACTGTTCAATACTGTAGCTTTTCTGATTCTGAGAAAAGTAGAGAGTAGTTCCTTGTGTGAGTTCCAACAGCAGTTCGTCGAGAAGCGGTCCGGGAAGGTTGAACTCCTGCATTTTCTCCTTGAAGATCTGGATAAAGGCGAGGATGAAAGCAGGACCGCTACCAAACACAGCTGTGAACAGATCAAATCCATTCTCTTCTAACCGCACAGCTTTCCCCAGCTTTTCCAACAAATGGAAAATCGCCACCGCGTTCTCATTTTCCGGTTGATTGCTGGCAAAAGCCGTCACCGATTTACGGTAGGCCATCGCCAGGTTAGGCATGATCCGTAGGATCAGTTGCTCCTTACCCAGATAACGTTCAATAAAAGTGATGTTTCTTCCGGCTACCGGTGAAACGACGATTTTGCCGAATCGGTCAAGAGGTTCCAACTCTTCTAAAATTGTGGAAAGATCCTGGGGCTTTATCATCAGCCAGATCACATCCGCAAAAGCGACCAGATCGTTAATCTTGTCATAATAAGGTATATCTACTTCTTTCCGGCTTCTGGCAAAGTAAGCAAATTCAATATCTTTCTCCTCTTTCAATCCCTGATAAACTGCTTTGGCCAGATTGCCGAAGCCTATAAAACCATGTTTCACTTTCATTAATTACCAATTACTAATTACCAATTACCGGCTGATTATTAATATGTTGATTTTTTTGTTTCACTCTCCCGGTCCCCCAATCCCCCGATCTCCCAGTCTCCCAGTCACCCTTTCTCCTAACTCTCCCCGTCATTTTTTCCGAAGCGGGTGAAAGGGATGCGGTTGCCCATGGCATTGATGATGTAATTGGGCCGTTGCCCGTTCACGATCCACATTTCTACGCCATGCTGCATACATATTTCCGCCGCATGTATTTTGGATGACATGCCACCGGTACCCAACAATGACTCTTTCTCTTCAATATATTCTCTGATGGAATCTAAGTCAGTTACTTCGGCGATTAATTGTGCATCGGCATGCAGATGAGGGTTCCGGTCGAAGATGCCATCAATATCGGAGACAAGGGTGAGTAGGTCTGCCTCTGTGATCACCGCCACCAGCGCCGAAAGCTTATCGTTATCTCCCAACACGATCTCTTCTATGGAAACGGTATCATTCTCATTGACGATGGGTATGTAATCAACCTGCCAGAGCCGTCTGATGGTATTACGGGTATTCTCGTTGGCTGTCGGATTCTCAAAATCACGGTAAGTCAGCAATATCTGGGCGATATTCAATCCAAAAGTACTGAAAATGGAGTCGTACAGCTCCATCAGCTTAGTTTGCCCGATCGCAGCCAACGCCTGTTTGGAGTCGACATGTTTGTTGAATCCATTGATCTCTACGAATTGTCTTGCCGTGGCAATCGCGCCCGAGGAAACGATTACGATATCGTATTCTTTTTTCAGTTCCACGATCTGACGCGCCAGACTTTCTATCACGGCGAATGATATCCGGTTTGTTCCGGCCGTCAGCGTGGATGTTCCTATTTTTATAATCAGTTTCTTCTTCATCCTATTTTCTCTGTCTTATCTTCCTTTTTAGTTCTTAGTTCTTCACTTTTAGTTTTTAGTTTTTAGTTCTTCACTTTTAGTTTTTAGTTCTTAGTTCTTCACTTTTCACACCTAACCACTTAACCACTTGGGCACCTAAGCACCTATTCCCTCACGTGTCCGTTTCCATATATGAACCATTTGTTCGTCACCAATTCCTGCGCACCCAGTGGACCACGGAAATGGAGTTTTTGAGTGCTGATGGCGATTTCCGCGCCCACCCCAAACTGGCCACCATCCGTGAAACGCGATGACGCATTGTGATAGACCGCGGCACAATCCACTTCTTGCATAAATTCAACGGCTTTGGTAGCATCGTTGGTGACGATTACTGCTGTATGTCCGCCCGAATAACGGTTGATCATATGTATGGCATCCTGTATTCCGTCCACGAGGGAAAGGTAGAGTTTCGGCGCCAGATACTCCTCACAAAGCGTAGCGGCATCATTTTCTTCCCTGATATCTTTATGCAGTGACGCTATTTCTTTGTTTCCCCACACCTCAATACCTTTTTCAGTAAGGTGCGACACCAGGTCGGACAGATTTTCTTCTAATTTGTCGATATCTTTGTGTATGAGTACCTTGTCCAGGGCATTGCATACGCTGATACGTTTTTTTCCATTCACCACCAACCGGACAGCCATTCCGAAATCGGAATTATTATCCACATAGAGAAAATTATTGCCTCTGCCGCTCACGATGACCGGTACTGAAGCATTTTCCTGTACGAAACGGATCAATCCTTCCCCGCCGCGCGGAATAATGAGATCCACCCGGCGGCTGTTTTCCTTGATGAGTCGTTGTGTTTCTTCCCGTGACAGATCGAGATATTCTACATAATCTGTACCGGCGTTCTGCCCGGCTAACGCCTGCTGCCACAATTCCGTGAGCAGGAGGTTCGTGTGACGCGCTTCTTTACCCCCTTTCAGTAAAACATGGTTGCCTGCCTTGAAAGCAGTGGCAGCTGCTTCGATGGTGACATCGGGTCTCGATTCGTAAATAATCAGGATAGTCCCGAATGGTACTGTCTGATTGACAACACGGAGCCTGTCATCCCGTACGAATTCATAGAGGGTCTTTCTTTCCGGATCGGGTTGTGAAGCAACCTCTTCCAATGACCGGATCATTCCGTCGATTTTCTTTTCATCCACCTTGAGCCGGTCTTTCATGGAAGCGTCCATCTCGGGAAATGCGTGCATATCGGCCTCGTTGGCCTCTGTTATCTTCTTCCTGTTAAGCTCCAATAATTGGGCGAGAGAAGATAATACATTGTTTTTTTGTTCATTCTTCATTGCTGTGATACGAATATGATAAAATAATATATTTGTTGGGGTAATGCCATCGCAAAAAAAAGATAATTGAAAGTATTCCGGTTTCAAAGATAACAAATTATTCTTAAATTATTTACTTTGCTATCTCATTTGAACTGTGGGGAAATAGTTTAAACCCTTTTCAGTTTGTAAAGTCCAATGGCCGATGATTAATAAAGAAACTTATACCCAATCTTTTAAAGCCCTTTTCCGGAACCTTGTCCCGTATGTAAAGCCCTATAGGAGGATGATTGCCGGAACCCTTCTTCTCACGCTGGTCGGATCGTTTGCCGCCCAGGTAAATCCGCTTTTAGTGAACGAGACGATCAATCGTGTGGAAGAGTTGCTCAGGCAGCCCGACCCGTTTGAGTACGGAGTGCGCTTACTGCTGATCATTTCCGCCATCATGCTGGCGAATGAGCTGTTGAACATCGGTATCCAGTTCGGACAGAAATATTTCGGAGAGAAGATCCGTATCAAAGTAGGAAGCGACCTTTCCCAGGCCGCTGTAGACCGTATATTGAGATATAGGATGTCGTTTTTTTCTGAACCGGAAAACCAGACCGGATTATTGCAAACCCGTATCAACAGGGGAATTGAGAGCCTTATCGGGCTGGTACAGAACTTCTTCCTCGATATACTGCCCCTGTTTTCAACCGCTATCATCGCCCTTGTGGTGATGTATAACGCCAACCTCTATGTGGGGTTGCTGGCTACGATCATAGTTCCGGCTTACTTTTATGTGAGCCAGAAACAGGCGGGTAGGTTGAAAGGATGGCGCATCCAGTTGCGTGGGCAACGCGAACGTAAGAACCATGGATTGATCAATATTATCGATTCCATCACGGTGATCAAGAGCTTCGTACGGGAAGAACCGGAAGGAAAGAAACAATATGATGTGCAGATGGAGATGCTCAACAATCAATTGCAGACCCGCCGGACAAGTTATGTCTACGAGAGCCTGAAATCATTTATACAGCAGATCGGGGTAGTGCTGATTATCATCCTTACCGTATTTCTGGTGCTCGACGGACAAATGGGAATCGGTGCCATCATGATGCATATCATGCTTTTCCGCAACGTGTCGGCACCCATCAGCCAGTTGCATCGTATCTATGACCAGGTAAACGACGCCCTGATCTATGCCGACGGATTTTTCGAGGTGCTTGCCAACGACGATGCGGTAGAGGTGGGTGGTAACATAAAAGCCCAGGATGTGAAGGGACAGTTTGAAGTACGTGATGTGACTTTCACCTATCCTAACGGGAAAGAGGCGCTTTCGGATGTCAGTCTCACCCTGGAAAAAGGCAAGACTACGGCTATTGTCGGCTTAAGCGGGGCCGGCAAAAGTACCCTGATCAATCTCCTTTGCAAGTTTTATAAACCCGATAGTGGGGGAATCCTGCTGGACGGGATCGACCTGGAAGATTATGAGAACGGTTCATTGCGTAACAATATCGGTCTGGTATTGCAGAAGAATCATATTTTCAAGGGAACCATTTATGACAATATCCTTTACGGGAAACTCGATGCTACGCGTGAGGAGGTGATCGAAGCATCGAAAAGTGCTTTCCTGCATGACCAGGTACTTTTGCTGCCCGGCGGTTACGATACCGACGCTTCCAACCTGAGTGGCGGACAGCAGCAACGGATTGCCATTGCCCGGTTGTTCCTGAAGAATCCGCCGGTGATTTTCCTCGATGAGCCGACTGCCAGCCTCGACGCCATTGCAACTGAACATATCAAGATGAGCCTTGATGCCATCAAGGAAGGCCGTACGGTGGTGATTATTTCCCACTCACTATCCCAGATCGTGGATGCCGACGTGATCCACGTGTTAAAAGATGGACGGTTGGTAGAGACCGGCTCGCATGAGTCGCTCTATAAACTGAATGGAGAATACCGTAAGATATTCGACGCTTCCGCCCGCAGCCTCAACCTCGACAAGATGCTCGACACCATCGCAGGGTGAGTATCCTTAATCAAACCGGATAATAAACCGTGTCCAGTTGTCGGGGTAAGTGCATAAGGAATATTGGACATCATGCTGTGCTAATACTTCACGGATAAAAAGTAGCCCGATTCCCTGTCCCTGGGGTTTACTGGAAAAGAAGGGATTGAATATCTTTTTCTCGACCTCCTTGCTGATTCCCTTCCCGTTATCTGCTATTACCAATTTTTTAGGCTGCACCTCCGTGGTGATGATAATTTCTCCATTTTCTTCAATACTTTCTACCGCATTCTTGATGATGTTAAGTATTACCTGATCAAAGAGTGATGTGTCGAGCAGTACTGGTTGGAGGTTCTCGTCTGGCTTGAAGGTAAGTCGGATATTCCTGTGTGTACACATCACTTCCATAAAACGTGTGAGGTTGGCGATTAACCGGTTCAGGTCGACAAGTTCCCGCTCCGCTTTCGGGATCTTCACTACATCCGCGAAGTTGGTGATAAAGCGGCTCATACCGTAACATCTCTCCACGCAGATTTGCATGGCCTGCCGCATATCCTCTGCTTCGGGGAGAGGTTCGAGTCCTTCAATCACTGTATCGAGGGTAGAGGTAATCCCCGCGGTGGTGTTGTTTACCTCGTGAGATATCATGCGGATCACTTTTTCGTATGCTTTCTTTTCTGCCCTGCGTACTTCTTCCGTAAGACTTTCGATCAAATAGAACGGACGAGGGAATCCCCGGTCGACAAACGATTCCAGTGAGCATTTATAGACGGTACCATTACTCAGGCCGATAGAGCGGGTTTCGTGCATCGGTATTTCTGAAAGGTCGATCGGCACCGATTCTTTTATTTCGGAGATTGTTTTACCTTTCACTTCATCTGCTCTCTTTACATCGAGCAGTTTGACTGCCGCAGGATTCAGGTCGGTGATCTGGTGGTCGTAGTTCAGCACAATGACCCCCATGGGTGAAGCCGTGATGAGCAGGTCGAGGAATTCATTCTGTTCGCGGAGTTGGAGCCGTTCGTTTTTTAATTGAGCCATCATCCTGTTGAAGATGGCGACTACCCTGTCGGCTTCATATTGCCCCACTTCCCGGAGTTTGGAACTGAAATCCTGTTCCCGGAGCAGATCCATCCCGTTGCTGATCGTTTGCAAGGGGCGCACCGTTTTCCGGTAGAAAATGACCAGATATACCAGTGTTCCCAGGATGAGCCCTTCAAGCGCCAATGTTTTCCACGAAGGGGAATCCAGATTTTCGTAAAGTGTAAACCCGAAGACCAGTAGCAGTAAAATCGCCAGAATATAGAAATAAACTTTTAGCTTCATAACAATCACTCCGTTGGAAACGGCCAATTACTAATTACTAATTACAGATTACCGGATTGGCACATTAGTCTCATAACCCATATTTCTCTATGCGCCGGTAGAGGGCGGTTCTGCTTATCCCCAGCGCACGGGCTGTTTTCGACAGGTTGCCGTTATGTCGTTCGATAGTATTGCGGATGGTTTGCGCTTCCAGGTTGTCCAACGTCATGGGCTGGCTTGCATTGTGTATGCCGGGTAAGCTTTCAGGCATCTCCTGCATGGTGGTCTGGCTACGCAGGTCATCTGCCTGAATGCGGCTTTTCCCACTGACAAGGATAGTTCTTTCTACCAGGTTCTTTAATTCACGGATATTTCCAGGGAAGGGGAGGGTCTGGAGCAAATCGAAAGCGTCGGGTGTAAACGATATGGCATGTAATCTGTTTTGTGCCGATTGCTGGTCTGCGAAGAATTGTGCCAGCAGGGGGATATCTTCTTTCCGTTCACGGAGTGCCGGTAGATGGATCTGGATCAGGTTGATGCGATAGAAAAGATCTTCCCTGAATGTTTTTTCACGTACCATTTGGAGCAAGTCGGCATTGGTTGCGCTGACTACCCGTATATCCACTTTCCGGGGAGTACTGTCGCCCAGCACTTCGAAAGTCTGGTCTTGCAATACACGTAGCAGTTTCACTTGACAGGTGGTACCGAGCTCACCGATTTCATCAAGGAAGATAGTTCCTTTATCTGCCAGTTCGAAGCGTCCGGTTCGGTCGGCATTCGCATCGGTGAATGCTCCTTTCCGGTGTCCGAACATCTCGCTCTCGAATAGGCTTTGTGATACACCTCCCAGATTGACTTTCACAAACCGTTGTTTTTGGCGTGAACTGTTTTTGTGAATTGCTTCCGCAATCAGTTCTTTCCCGGTTCCGCTTTCGCCTGTGATCAATACCGATGCGTTGGTGTCAGCAATGCGGGCTACGGTGGAGAGTACGTCGACCAATGCTTCCGATTGTCCGATAATGGCAGAGAAATCATATTGACCATCCAGCTCCCGGCGTGTCTGAGGAAGATTGTCAATAGCTTTACGCGTTTTCAGTTCGAGTGCTGTTTCCACCGATTTCAACAGTTGGCGGTTATCCCAGGGTTTGGTGATAAAATCGAATGCCCCGGCTTTCATGCCCCGCACGGCAAGTGATATAGAACCCCATGCGGTAATCAGTATGACGGGCACCCTTGGACAAAAGACCTGTACTTTCTGCAATAACTCTAATCCTTCTTCACCTTTGGTCGTCAGTGAAAAATTCATATCCATCAGCATCAGGTCCGGCGAGGTATGGCGTACGAAATCCAGTGCCGCTTCGGGAGAAGCTACCGCTTCGGTTTCATATCCCGCACGTTTCAACAGCAGTGAAAGCGAAGAACGTACAATCGCGTCATCATCAATTATCAGGATTATCATGAGCGCAAAGTTACTATTTTTTATCTCATTGGCATTACTTGCTCCGATTTATCGGGGTTATCCACATTAACTCATTGGCACATTATTCCCTTACCAACCGTTCAAATTCAGCATCCATATTTACGCCCTTTTCAAAATCATACAATGTGAGGCTGCGCAGTTGATAGAGATAATACCAGTATAAATGCATTTCCGAAACGTAATTGGCTCGGGCATTGTCTTTCGAGAGCTGCGCGTCATTCAGGTCAAGGGTATTGATCTTTCCGATCATAAATGATTCTACCGATGTGTTGTAACGTTTCTGTGCGATCACATCGGCTTCCCGGGATATACGCAATTGTTCTGCCTGGTGGTTGTATTGCTCTACCAACAGGAAAATATCCTGGTTGAAATCCATCTGTTCCTGTTTGAGACGGGAAACGATCACGTCGCGGTTGGACTCCGCCACTTTCACGCGCCCCTTGCGTTTACCCCAATCAAGAATGGGGATCTTTACGCCTATCTGTATCACCTGATAATCCATCAGGTTCTGGTATGCTGCCCGGAATGCCTGATCCTGCCCGGTATATCCTACCGAGGCGAACAGGTCTATTTCACGCTGAGCCCCTTTGGCTTTTGCCACTTCATAGTCGGCCTCCAATTGGCGACGACGGATATTCTGTGCGAGCGGATTGTTATGTTGCGCCTTTTCCAGCACTTCGTGATAACTGATCACCGGATATTGTGCCATTTCAGGGATCACCGGATCGATGGTGTCGATCTCGCTCAGTCCCAAAAACGATCGTAGCCGGAACATCGCACCGTTGAGGGAAGACTGTTCTTTGGTGAGGTTTGATGCTGCTTTCAGGGCTGAAAGTTCCAGTTGCAGCAGTTCGTTTTCCGATATCTGCCCCATTTTACGGCGTGCCTGTGCAATTTCGTAAATACGGTCGGCGTTCTTCTTGTTCTGTTCGGCGATATGCAGGTTTTCCTTTGCCAGGAGTAGTTGGAAATAATAGGTTATGGTGCGGAGCGTGATGATTTCCACGTTTTCCAGATAAGAGGCTTTCGCTTCGTTATAGCGGATAGGCTCAATGCGCCGTTTCCATTTCATGTTGTTTACGCCGAAGATGGGCTGGGAATAGGTGACTCCTACCGGCACACTCATATAATATCTGTTTGCCCCGGAGGAATTCAGCGGATCGATATATTGCAAAGAAGTGTTGAGTGACAGTTTTCCGCCGGTTAACCATACATTCTGGTCGATGGAGACATCCCCGGTGATGCCCAGCGAATTGGTCCTGACAAATTTATAGGAGCCATCTTCACTTTGGTATAGGTTATAACTCCTTCTATAATCCGGCAGGGTGGCGGAGAAATTCACTTCCGGCAGCAGATCTGCCCGGTAGGTGCGGTATTCCCAGTAGGAGGTCTTTAACTCGTTAAGCGCCACTGCGGCATCTACCGATTGTAGTCGCGCCATCTCAACGGCTTCGGGAAGTGTCAGCACTTGCTGTGCCGGCACCCCCGTTGCCAGAGAGAATAAAAAAAGTAGAGTTATAAAAATTATTTTTTGCATACAAGAGTCATTGAGTAGAAATCTATCCTATCATAGACAAAGTATGTGCCAAAAATGTAATTGATTGTGTATTAGATTATAATAAAACAAGAACTGTCCGAAAACGAACAGTCAGGGTTCGTTTTCGGACAGTTGAGATGGGTTTTCCGGCAACGGTAACTTGTTACAGTCAATTTGCTTTTTTAACCGTTCAAAGTTAACTATAAAGTTATCAATTTGCAAAAATATAAAGTGATTTTTCAAAAATACTTCTACTTCTTACTTTATTCTCAGACCGATAATTCGGGATCTTTGTTACAATTCGACTGGCAATATTAGCACTTGTATTCCAAAATTTCGTCAGTAAAACAATGTTATTGACGAAATTTTGATTACTATGATTAAGATAGAGAGTGCATTAAAAGAGAGGATTGAAGCACCCTTATGTTGTTGCTTAATTCAAGTAAACGCCTGTCCATTGACATTGACATTATTGTTCCTGATAAATCGGAACAAGTTATCGGCATTAGTAAAAATATGCCCGTGCCTATGGATAAACTAAATCAAAAAGCGATTGACAGTCTGCCGGAATTGAAATTATAAAACGAAAAATGTTTATCTTTGTGAACGAGTGATTTGCGAACTTCTTAACTACGAAATGAACATGCAACAACAGTCCATCATAAATTTTAACCAAGCAATTAAAGCCATTAAACGTGCTATTTTGCAAAGTCGTTATCGTGCTGCAAAATTAGCTAATCGTGAAATGCTTTCACTCTATTTCGGAATTGGGAAGTTTATTTCCGAGAATAGTCGAACCCACTTTTGGGGAACGGGTGCGATTGAAAATATTTCGGAAAGATTGCAACAGAATTTTGGAGTTATAGAGTTTTGAAAAACATCCCCGAAAATAGTGCTATCTTGGGGAATGTTGCATTTAATTTGAGTAAGTATATTAGTTTACTCATCCCGTAATGCTTCTGCCGGGGGTATATTTACCGCTTTTCGGGCAGGGAACCATATACCGAGAATGATCATGCAGAGCAGTAACAGGCAAGTAATACCAAATCCGATGAAGTAACGGGCGACATTGAAGTTCCACGATGCATATAATATATCGGCTTTTGCAACAAACACAAATACAATCATCGCCGGAATCATGGCAAGTATGAGCAGTAGGATACCTTCGGTATAATACATGCCGAGAATGCCGCGAGGTGTATTTCCCATCGCAATGCGTAACCCGATTTCGCCTCGACGATATTGTGTACGGAACCAAAACGTTCCGGTAATACCAAGAAAAATGTTGACTAACAAAAAGAGAATAATAAAAAGGCGTATTTTCAAATCGTTGATATTATCATTCTGATACAATCTCTTTCCTACGGGAATGGATTGTACCGTGTTCAGGTATAGGCCGTCGATACGCAATTGTTCCGTCATTTGATCACGAAAACGGTTAATAAAATCATGGTCTTCTTCGGGATTCACACGCACACAAACTTCAATAAGCGGCAAGTAAGCTAAAGGAAAACTATTGAGGTATGATACCGGTATCGACCGCGCATAATAAGTATCCCAATCACTAAAGTTATCATATCGGATATTGGTTGAAACGGCGCCTATCCGGTATAATCTTGCCGAATCGCTTTTTTCCAGTGAAATCTCCTTGCCTTTTGCAGATGAACCGTCGGGAAATAATTCTTTTTCTATCGATTTTGAGATTATAAACTCGTCTTTTTTCAAAGCTTCAACCAATTCTTCGGTACTTCCATTCACCGATTTATAGCGAAACACATGAAAGAAATCGGGTGTTACCATACGTTCCAATCCTACACTTTGTAATGTATCACGAAATAGATTCATAGTACTGTGGCTTCCGATGTGAGGACGCGACAAAATAGACAAACTTGCCGCTTCAATCATGGGATTCTGGCGCATACGTCCCATTATTTTATCAAAAGATTCACCGAGTGGAACCGACGGTATGTTGTCTCTTGCATGAGTTTTGTCTTCAACTTTTCCAAAACTCAATTCGTAAGTGTGCCGGATGTCAAAGTTCATCGGTTTATAATAGTTGCTGATGACAACATAGGTGTAGTCAACAATATACCACAGAAATACGGAAACCAGAAAGAGTTCAACCCAGATACCGATATTATGACTACGTTCGTTACGGATAATTTTAAGAATATGCTTTATCATAATTTTATTGTAAACGGGAAATGGATAAAAAGGGAAGATAGGGGCATTGTATCCTTGTTTAGTTGGAATGAATAGCATTCACTATTTGTTTACGTGAAATACGCCATGCAGGAACAAACGACGATAATACATTCAGTACCATACAAAACAGAAGGGCGTAAACAAACGTTATCGGCTTAAATAAGGCCCCGAAATCAATCGAGGCATTTCCTAACCGGTAAGCGTTGAATCCATAAATCATATCTTTCAATAAATAAGAAGCAAAGAACGAAAGGGCTAATCCAAGCAAACCTCCCACCAACGTTTGCATCATACTTTCCCACAGGATTTGCGAAAACAGGTTCCTATGCGTAGCGCCAAAAGCCCGTCGGACACCAAGTTCCGACAATCGTTTACGCATGCGGGAGCCGGTCATACTCGATAAGTTAACAGCAGGAACCAGCAGCAACAGTAAAATAGTAATGGCATATTGAATAATACTACGTTTGAGGTCAGGAGTTTCGCTCGATCCAGTCCGGTGATTATAAGCGAACTGCGTGTCGGGTTGTTCCATGTAATCGACTTCTCTATCCGAAGCAAGGCTTGCATTGTATTTGTTACGCAGCATTTCAGCTTCTTCCTTTATTTTTGGGAAATCGCTTTTAGAATGGGCCAGGATATATGCCGAATATTGTCCGCGCATATCATCCATACCCATATTTTTCAATGTATAGGGCAGCCATATCTGCGAATAGGCAGCTCTTGCCAATAGAGAAACATCTTTTACGACACCGCAAACCATGTAATCATGATAGTCGAGCAAGATGGTTTTCCCGACAACATCGGTGGAATTAAATATTTCCCTTGCTACCCTCTCGGAAATGACTACCTTATGCAAGGCGGCATCGACGTCTTCTTTCGTGTAGGGTTTTCCGGCAATGAACGAAAAATCGAACACTTTCCAAAAGGTTTCGTCAGTAAACATCCTGTCGTAATTCCGGGCTTTATTGCTTGCCGGGATTGTTGCCAGTGCCGGATAAGAATGCGCTACCATTGCAACTATTTCCGCTGTTTGCAAAGGTTTGAAGCATTCTTTTATTAATTTGGATGAAATTCCTCCGCTTGCCTGCCCCTTATTATTTTTCATTATAACTTTCATATAATTCACGTATAACATCCGGTCGCGGTTGGTCTCGGGCGGGTAGGGCGCGTTCTTCACCTGATGCGACATTACCATCACCATGATCATACAGATTGCTAATGCCGTGCCGATAATGGAAATGGCGCTCAGCACGGGATTTTCTTTTAACAGCCGCCACGCTTGTTTGAAATATTGTTTGAGCATATTTTTAATTTTAGAGCCAAGAGCCAAGAATTAAGAGCCAAGAACCAAGACTGTGTAATCTCAGACTTCTTTTAATTAATCACATTATCACATTAACTCATTGGCACTACCTGTCTCGATTTGTCGGGATTGGTTTACTCATCCCGTAATGCTTCTGCCGGGGGCATATTTACCGCTTTTCGGGCAGGGAACCAGATGCCGAGAATGATCATTCCGGCCAGTAACAGGTAGGTAATACCTAAACCGATGAAGTAGCGAGCAACCGTGAATTTCCAGTAATAGGAGAGTATCTCTGTTTCTTTCAGTATATAGATAATCACCATTGCCGGAATCATCGCCAGTGAGAGTAACAATATGCCTTCACTATAATACATCCTGAGAATGCCACGGGGTGAATCACCCATTGCTACCCGTACACCGATTTCGCCTTGACGATATTGTGTACGGAACCAGAACGTTCCGATGATACCAAGGAAAATATTGACTAAGAGGAAGAAAACGATAAATCCCCGCGTTTTAAGCTCATTCATCATGCTCATGTGGAATTTTGCCTTATTATCGGGGATATACTCGATAGTGTTAAGATAAAAATTCCCAATCTGCAGCCGGTTAGCCATTTGTTCGTAAAATCTTTCGGCAAAATCATAATCTTCTTCCGGTTTTACCCGCACACAGAATTCAAGGTCTTCCACATTATCGTTACCGTAATACGAAAGATATTCCGAATCCAGTATCTTCGCATAGTATCTCTTCAAACTTTCGTTGATCCAGTTGTCATAACGGATAGTGGTGGATATGGCCCCCACACGGAAGCTTTCAATATCCGGATCACTGTCAAATTTTATCCTTTTTCCTATGGCAGATTCCCCGGGAAACATCTCTTTTTCTATCTCGGGGGCAAGCACAAGCTCGTTTTTTTTCAATGTTTCTACTAACTCATTTGTACTGCCATTTGCTGATTTATAATTAAATACCCGGAAAAAATCGGGAGTAACAATACGGCGTAAGGAATAGTACTTATATCTTGTCGTATCGCAGTAGAGGTTTTGCCAGGAATTAGATCCGATATGCGGACTTGAAAAGACAGAGATACTCGCCGTCTCTATCATCTGATTCTGTTGTATTCTTTCGAGCACCATGAATAATTGGTCTGCCGTATTTATTGTTGAATCGGGTAGTTGATAGAGCGGACTATCACTGTTGAGATATCCCAGATGCATGATATAGGTGTGTTCCGTATCAAATCCCAGTGGTTTATAATAGTCAGAAACGCCTACATAGATATAATCCACAACGTACCACAGAAAAACCGATATCAGGAATAACTCAACCCATACAGCGATATTGTTTCCACGTTCATTCCAAATGATTCTGAATAGATGTTGTATCATAATTGAGAATTTTTCAGTTATTTCGATAAGATGGATTCTACAATGTCCTTTCTGGATACTTTCCATGCCGGAATGAATGCCGAAAGGAAATTCAGGAGAAAACAAAACAGCAATGCATAGATAAATATTACCGGGTTGAACAGTGTATTCCATGGGATGGAAACATCACTTAACAGACGGGCATTCCTGATATTACCATAGATGATTCCCTTAAAGGCATAAGAGGCTATAAAGGAAAAAATCAATCCCAATAACCCACCCAAAAGGGTTTGTAACGAACTCTCCCATAAAGTTTGGGAGAATATATTGTTTTTGGTGGCTCCGAAAGCACGTTGTACGCCCAACTCCGACATTCTCCTTTGCATCCGTGAGCTGGTCATGCTGGATAGGTTTACTGCTGGGATCAATAATAAAAGGATCAATGTGATCACGGATTGGTTGGTGATCTGCTTCATGTTCGGCGGCATATTCGCTGCAAAGCGGTGAACGGCTTTGTAATGTTCATCGGGTTGTTCCAGATAAAAAGCCATCCTGTTGGTCTGTGCATCATTGAATTGCTGTCTCAGTTGTTCGGTTTCACGACGAATGGCTGGAAAATCCTTCGGACTTTTAGCCAGGATAAATGCTTGATAGCGGCCTGTGATATTGGCGCTTGATGGATATATCTCCTGCGAAGTATAAGGCATCCAAACCTGGGCATACGCGAAAGAGGCCAACGTGGAGACATCTTCCACCACTCCGCAGACGGTATAATCCACATGGTTGATGCGGAATACCTTGCCTACTACATCTGTGCTCTCGAACAACCTGCGCGCCACACTTTCCGTGATGACCGCCTTTTTCAATCCCGATGAGACATCCTCCACCGTATAAGGTTTTCCGTTCGTAAAGGAGAAGTTGAAAACCTGCCAGAACTCCGCGTCGGTCAACCGTTTATCCAGATGCATCGCTTTTTTTACTCCGGGAATGGTAACCAGTCCCGCGGGTTCATAAACAGCCGAGGATATGCTTACTGCTTCGGGGGTTTTCAAAGGTTTGAAACACTCTTTCAGCAATTCTGCCGCTACCGGAGCATTCGCCCCCATCACCAACGTGTCGGTTTTAGGCCGCGCGCTTACATATTGCATGTACAGCATCCGGGCGCGGTTGGTCTCGGGCGGATAAGGTGCGTTCTTCACTTCATACGACATCACCATCACCATGATCATGCAGATCGCCAATGCCGTGCCGATAATGGATATGGCGCTTAGCACGGGATTTTCTTTTAACAGCCGCCACGCTTGTTTGAAATATTGTTTAATCATATTTTTTAACTAAGAACTAAAAGTGAAGAACTAAGAATTAAAAAACCAAATCAATCACTCATCCCGCAACGCTTCCACCGGATGTACTTTCGATGCTTTGTATGCCGGGAGCCAGGCGCTGAATAGTACAATCACTACGAGTAACAGATAGGTCATCAGGCTTGCCACTAAAAAGCGCCATGTGAAATGTTGGGTTATATAGGGTGATCCCACTACGGTTTCATATTTCCTATGGAGGTCTATATTGAGTTCGATCATACCGGCTCGTGCAATCACGTAATTAATAATGAGGGCAGGAATAACCGCCAAGGTGAACAGGAGAACAGCTTCTGTGATAAACTGCCGTTGTAATGTTGCGCGCGTGCTTCCCATCGCCATGCGCAAGCCAATTTCGCTGCGCCGGGTTTCATTGCGGAACCAGAAGGTGGCGATGATTCCCAAGGCGATATTCAACAGAAAGAAAATCATCAGGGCTGTACGGGTGCGGACTTCGTTGGTTATTCCCAATTCATATCTGAGGTTTTCTTTTCGTTGGTGGAACGGCTCTATATTTTTCAGATAAAAATTCCCGATACGTAACTGTTTTGTCATTTCTTTTCTAAAATTGAGGATAAACTGTTTCTCCGGTGTTCCCTGCTTCACCCGAAAACAGACTCCAAAACCTGTTAAATTGTCTGGTGTAGCTGATGGTGATTCACCAAATACACCTCCTTCCGGTAATCTGTAATCGAAGCGTTTCTGGTCGTTCAGTACGTCGGCGACTACATAGTTCCTCGGGCCATCACCTATGTCTGCCGTAATGGTTTTTCCAATGGCCGATTCGTTCTTGAACAGTTCCCTCTCCACTTTTCGCGTGATGAGGATGGAGTTATTCTGATACAGATCGATGCCCGCCGGACGCTCCCATGATCCATCTTTTGCAGATGTGTACCGGAAGATACGGAAAAAATCACCCGAGCGGACGTTTTTAGTTTCAGCAAATACTTCGGTAGGATCACCATCATTGTATTTCTTGACAGATGTCCTGTTCTGTCCTCCTGAAAATGGTACGGATCCCCATGGGAGGTAGGTCAGGTCTGCATATTCCACATTCTTGTATTCTTTGATCTTACGGACGAACAGATCCAGGTTTTCCATTATTTTTACCGAATCGCTTTCTTGCGGATTGTATCGGCTGGTTTCATCCCCGTAAATACCGTAGGTTACAAGGTAGGTGTCATTTATATCAAATCCTTGTGGGATACTCTTGTTGTGCAGCATCACAAAAGCGTAATCCGTCAGTACCCAGACCAATACAAAGACGATCATCAGTTCGATGAAAATCCAACCGTTGTATTTGCGTTGTGCCCAAATCTGTCTGAAAATATGTTGTAGCATGATTAGTTGTATTTAATATAAAGTGAGTCGGTGATATGCTTGCGTAACGACCGATAGACGGGTATCAATGCTGAGAGTATGTTCATCACAAGGCATACCAGCAGGATGATAAGGAATATCTTTCCATTGAAGAGCATGGTGGCGGAGAAATCGACCGATGCACCTTCGGGAAGTGAACTGGAGTATTGTCTGCCCATATCGAGGATCCAATCGCGTGTGAACAAAAGGATCAGATAGGAGAACAGTAATCCTGCCAATCCTCCCAATCCGGTGAGCAGCAGGTTCTCGGTCAGCACCTGGTTGGTGAGTTTGGAGCGTGATGCCCCGAATGCCTTGCGTACCCCCATCTCTCCTAACCGCCGTTCCATGCGCGTGCTGTTCATCCCCGACAGGTTGAGCGCGGGCACGAGGAGTAGTAAGAATATGAGTAGACAATTCTGGATCCGGATTTTTATCATATCAGGCCCTTCATTCGACCAATAACGGTGTATAGCTACCGATTGTATATCGGGCTGCCCCATCAGGTCTGCTTTCCAATCCGTAGCCTGTGCATTGTAGCGGTGCACATTCTCGTTTACCTCGTTGCGGATGGATTCAAAGTCAGATGGAGAGTGTGCCAGCAGGTATACCCTGCTTATATCGCCAATCATTCCGCCCCTTTCGGACCATTCCTTGTCATAATCTTCGATACAGGTATAGGGCATCCATATCTGGGCGTAAGTCTCTTCCATTACATACGATATATCTTTTACCACACCCACGATACGGTAAGGTTTAAAGCCGTATTCAAGATATTTTCCTACAGCTTCGGACGAACCGAAAATATTTTTTGCCAGCGATTCGGTAATGACAACAACCTGTAATCCCGACCGGAAGTCGGCATTGGAGAACGGTTTTCCCGACAGAAAACGGAAATTGAAGATTTCCCAGTAAGCGGTATCCACATATCGGCTTTTGACGTTGACAAGGTTATCGTCATTCGGCAGTGACGCAAAATTGGATCCCGACATCATGACCGATATTCTTTCGGGAGTTTCCAACGGCATGAAAAGCAATCTTGCCGCTTTGTAAGACAGATTACCCGAGTTTGTGTATTTAAACCGTGCCGTATCGACCGGAGCCATGCTTATCGTTTTTGCATACATCATCTTGTTGCGATTATACTCTGGGTAGATATTGGCAGTTTTGATATGATTCAGGATAGCCAGCACCATCACCATCGAAATACCCAATGCCGTTCCGATCACATAAATGGAGCTGAAAAGCTTGTTTTGCCTTATCAGTTGCCACGCCTGTTTGAAATATTGTTGAAGCATATTTATTAAACTAAGAACTAAAAGTGAAGAACTAAAAACTAAAAAGCGATCACTCATCCCGCAACGCTTCCACCGGATGCACTTTCGATGCCTGCCGCGCAGGGATCCATGCACTGAAAGCTACGATAACGGCAAGTAGGATATAGGTCATTCCGTTTGTTATCAAAAAACGTAACCATTTGTTGGCTGTAATATAGCCACTATTGTTAACTACCTGACCCAACGTTTCAATAAGCTCTGCTTGTAAGATGGCGATATTGATGAAGATGGCAGGAATGGCCGCTAATGTCAATATCAATAAGGCTTCCAATAGATACTGATTTTGAATTTTCCTGTGACTGCTACCCATTGCAATGCGCAAGCCGATCTCACTTCGCCGCGTCTGATTGCGGAACCAAAATGTACCGATAACACCCAATGCAATATTGAGCAGGAAGAAAATCATAATGGCGTTTCTGATACGTACCTCTTTGGTGATTCCCCATGCGAATTCTTGGGATCGTTGTATGTCTTGATAGGATTTTATATCCGATGTTACTTCTTCTTTAAACTGCTCCAACGAAAAATTGCTACCGGTACGGATAGATATTTCGGGGGATGACATATCGTTCAGTTTATCGGGATAAAAAACCACATTGCCGGGCTGATAATAGTCGAACCGTTTTTGGTTTTCTACTATATCGGTAACCCGATATGTTTTTTTGTCGAAATAGACCGTCTGGCCTATAGGGTTTTCTTTTCCGAATAGTGATTCCGCCAGGTTTTGGGTAAGCATAACCGTATACTTGTCTGATAAAAGTAAGCGGGCGGGTTGTCCGGTAGTAATTGAATGGATATTGAACAGATTGAAATAGCTGTTTGTCCCGATTTTCTTACGCTGAATATAATAGCCTGTTGAAGTTGAATCACGTTGTATGCGATCTCCGTTATAGGAGCCGCTGAAAGGGGTAATACTCCAATCCGACGAGGCAAAAACATGCTGTACACCCGGAAACCGTCTGATTTTATCAAGAAAACGGTCGAAATCGCTTTGCGTGCTGTCATTTACATTCTTTCCATATACGATCTGCCAGGTATCGGTGATATCGTATCCATTCGGAATCATCCGGTTATGTGCCATCACGAAAGCATAATCCACAATATACCAGCAGAGTGTGAAGACCAATAATAATTCGCCGAAAATCCATCTATTACGGCGGCGTTGGGTCCAGATTTGTTTTAATATATGTCGTATCATAATCTTCAGACTTCAATGGGTGTAGTTCTCACTTAATGAATCGGTGATATTCTTTTTTGTAAACCTGTAAGCCGGAATAATAGCCGATAGGGTATTGATAATAAGCGCAGCCACCAATGCCCAGAAAAAAACGGTGAAGTTGATCAGCATTCCCGGGGATATTCCTGATGTATTACTGCCTGTAATAACATCCATATCTGATGCCAATACAGAGAATCCACTTAGAAACATATCATTGAAGAGGATGACCAGTAGATAAGAGATCAGTAAACCGACCAATGCTCCAATGAGTGTGAGCAGAAAGTTTTCAATAAGAATCTGATTTAATAGTGTAATGTTTGGTGCTCCAAATGCTTTGCGTACTCCCATCTCGGCCAGGCGCTTTTCCATGCGTCCGCTGTTTAATCCCGATAGGTTGATAGCCGGCACTAACATGAAAATCAGTAGCACGAAAGCGAATTTCAAAAGAATGTCATTGATATCCAAAGGGCTGTTTCCCAGTCGAAAATAACTTGCGAAGGTATTGTCCGGTTGTCCCAACAAGTTGATATTCTGTGTGAGATTGGCGCTATATTGTTGTATATTAGTATGGATCTCGTCACTTACTGTACGGGTATCACCGGAGTTTTTCATAAGGATGACTACCGTAATATTCCCCAGGATATTATCTCTGGAAAAAGTTTCCGCATGGTTCGGATGAAGTGTATAGGGTAACCATATATGCGCGAATGATTCCGAAAGCAGATAGGAGCCATCTTTTACCACGCCGCTTACCCGGTATTCCTTTTCATTCATGATAAGATGTTTCCCGGTTGCCTGACCATCGGGAAAGAGATATTGTGAAAGGCTTTCCGAGATTACTGCGGATGGAATTGCAGAATCGAATTCCTCCTGTGAAAACGGTCGTCCCTCTAAAAAACGGAATTGATATACTTTCCAAAAATTAGCATCGGTATATTTTACATGTACCTTTCTGTCGATTGTGCTCCCCGATACTCGCACTTTATAATTCTCTTTGAAGGTAAAGAGTGAGGCTGATACAGCTTCGGGTGATTGAAGATTGTAGAAGCAATTCTTTACTGTCTGTAATGAAAGAGTAGAGCTTGAATTTGACCTTTTAGTCGTGTCTTTGGGTGTTATCTCCGCTACCTTTACGTATAGTAATTTGTTCCGTTCCAGTTCGGGGTAAATTTTACCTGTTATCAGGTAAAAGAAGATGGCGATTACCATCACCATGGAAATGGCCAGCGCTGTCCCGGCAACATAAATGGAACTGAAAAGCTTGTTTTGTTTGATCAGTTGCCACGCCTGTTTGAAATATTGTTTGAGCATATTTTAGAATAAAGAATAAAGAACAAAGAACAAAGAATAAAGAATAAAGATTTTAAAAATGAGACTTTTAGAATCAAGAACCAAGAGCCAAGACTTTTTAGTGAAAAATTAGTTTACTCATCCCGCAACGCTTCCACCGGATGCACTTTCGATGCCTGCCGCGCAGGGATCCATGCGCTGAAAGCTACGATAACGGCAAGAAAAACATACGTGATCAAGTTCGTAAGGAGAAAACGAAGCCAAGTATTATCTATAATATATTCATTACTATCACTATAATAATCTCCGATTGCATTGAGCAGATCAGCCTGTACTACAGCAAAATTAATGCAGATGGCAGGCAGGAGTACGAGCGTCAGTAGCGCCAATGCTTCACTGATAAGTTGCCATCGCAACGTGTGGCGGTCACTACCCATAGCCATGCGTACACCGATTTCATTGCGACGTGAAGCAATCCTGAACCACAGTGTGCCGATAACTCCTAAGGCAATATTCAAAAGGAAAAAAATCATCAGCCCGAAACGGATGCGTATATCATTGGATACACCCATGGCAATATCCATCTTTTCACCTACTTCTTTATAGGTGACTATGGAAGAGGTGATTTCTTTTTTGAAATGCTCCAGCGAAAAATTATTTCCAACCCGGATGGCTATCTCTGGTTCCAGTACATCACTTTCTTTTGCATTATAGAAAATAGCCGGACGGTGCTTTTCGTAGGTGTACCGTTTTTGCCTGTTGACGATGTCTGATACGATATACTCTTCTTTTCCATCAATAAAGACAGATTTGCCGATTGCGTTTTCCTCCCCTAATAACGCTCTTGCAACATCGGCCGTCAATACAATCGATTTTGGGTTGGCTACATCCAATTTTCCAAAAGAACTGGGATGAAGAATGGAATGCACTTTGAATATCTCGAAATAATTGTTTGAGGTGACCGGTTTACGTTGAACAGCGAAACTTTCAGCCGACTCGGTAGAATCGCGACCTATTCTGGTACTTGAGGAAGAATTCGCAAAAGGAGTCGTACCTGAAAACCGTCGAGTGAGGAAAGCCTTCTCTACGCCCGGAAATAATCGTATCTTGTCGTAAAATATCCTGAATTCCTCTTTTTCCTCTTCGCTAATATCCTTATGGTTTATGCGGTATGTGTTTTCCACATTGTATCCCTGTTTCAGTGACAGATTATGAATAACTACAAATGCATAGTCCACGATATACCATACGAGTACAAACCCTACCAGTAGTTCGGCAAATATCCATATATTTCGTTTGCGTTGTGCCCAGATCTGTTTTAAAATATGATATAACATGACTTTAATATTTATAGTTATCGTTATCATATAAGGAATGGATGATCTCTCTTTTACTAAAGCGATATGCCGGAACAATTGCCGATAAAACATTGACCAACAGGATACCGGTGAAGACCCACACGAACATTTCCATGTTGAACAGCATCTGAGTGGTAATCCCTACCGAATGACCGATTTGTGCAGAGGGATAAGACATGGAAAAAAATATACTTGACGGCACTAACCATTGTTTCGACAGGACAATAATGATATAAGAGACCGTCAAGCCCATAACGCCGCCCAGAACCGTAAGCATCAGATTTTCCACGAATACCTGTTGTATCAGTGTAGTCGATGATGCGCCGAAAGCCTTGCGAACTCCTAATTCTCCCATCCTTTTTTCCATGCGACTGCTATTCAATCCCGAAAGGTTGAGGATGGGAACCAGCATAAATACCAGTAGAAGAAGAACGAATATCCGTTTTATCTTATTCATGTCCAACGGCATATTTCCTTTGCGAAACGCATGGGTAATAGCATTATCGGGTTGCCCCAGCAGGTTCATTGTCCATGTGAAACTCGCTTCATAACGATTGATATTATTTTGGATCTCTTGCCTTATTGTTTGAAAATCTTTCGATGAACGAGCGAGAATATATACGCTGTATGGGCCTAAAATTCCCTCGGCCGCAAACGTCTCTGTATGATTGGGTAGGGTGGTGAATGGAATCCATATATCTGCATACGTATTGGACAGGATAACCGATACTGCTTTTACCACACCCGTAACCCTGTATTCCTGCTCGTTCAGGCTGATATATTTGCCTACTGCGGATCCATCGCCAAACAACTGTTGTGAAAGCGACTCTGCAATGACAACCGAATGAATGCCGGAACTGAATTCCTCCTCTGTGAATGGTTTGCCTTCTGTAAACCGGAATTGAAATACTTTCCAGTAATTTGTATCTACATACTTTGGTGTAACCGGTATTTGCGCAGTACTGTTGGGAATACCTGCCATATTTTCTTCGCCGTATACATTCATTTTTGCCGATATGGCTCCCGCAGATTGTAACGGATAGAAAACCTGCTTAACGGTCTGGAGCGACAGGTTGGAAGCTGCCATGGCATTTTTGGTGGTATCTTTCGGATAAATTTCTGCTGCGCCTACGTAAAGCATTCGATTCCTGTGCTCCTCGGGGTAAATGTTTCCTCTTTTCAGATAGAGAAAAACAGCGACTAACATTATCATTGTAATTGACATCGCTGTCCCGATAATATAAATGGAACTATATAGCTTGTTCTCCTTCAATAGTTGCCACGCTTGTTTGAAATATTGTTTAATCATCTTTTTTAACTAAGAACTAAAAGTGAAGAACTAAGAATTAAGAAACCAAGACGGTTCAGAATAAAAATTTTTATATTGTTGAGAAACTGTTATCATTCCGATTTCAATAATTCCGACATATTCAATTGTTTTATTTTACGGGAAGGAATGAATATACCGATCCATAAAAAGAACAGCATGAGTAAAATGGCTATAGCAATTGCCGGGAGAGTAAATTTGGAAGCAAATGTTTCCACACCAAAATGGCGAATAGTGAAGAACATGACCAAAGCAAAAGCAAATGAAGCTACCAATATCACGAGATTCTCGAGGAAAATATAACCGGTAAGTTGCGTTTTGGTCCGCCCTATTACATAGCGGATGCTCCATTCCTGTACGCGTCGCTCTACAGAGTACCAAATAACCGCAACAAAGGAAAGTAACGCCACGATCAGGATAAATAGGCGCAATAGCAGAAATTGAAATAATTCCACATAAATAAACTGGTTTACCCTGAAATCCTGGTGTTGCATGGTCTCGTAATACAAGGTATAGTTGTCGGTACCATATACTGCTGTCAATATGTTTTCGATAGAATGGGCAAAACTCTTTTCTTCTCCCTCTTTGATCCGTATTGTAAAAGCGCCGCGCGTTTTTTGGTAAGTAAAGAATGAGGGTGAAAAATTTTCACGGTTGTGCTGACGTATCGAATTGCAAACACCTACCACATGGAATTTCTGCTCCTTGAATTCAATCGATTCACCTACCGCATTTTCTTTGTTGAATAAGGCTTTGGCAGCTTCCGGGGTAATAACCACCCCATTGGTGCTATGGTCGGAAAGTTGTAACCACCGTCCGTATAATGTTTCTATATGCATGATATCCGCCATTGATTCGGTGCCTCCCCGCAAATAGGCTGAGAAAACCTTATTGTTATATCCTACCATATCGTAGCGGGTATAATTGTAAATAAGATTAGGAGTACTATAAGATATGTTTTCTACGAAAGGAGATGCTTTCAAACGATTATACAACTCCTCATCCTTTGCATTATCGGTATTCTTTTCATCCTGGGATTCGACATACAAAATGGCTACATTCCGGATATCATATCCGCGTGGCAGAAAAAAATACTGCATCTTTTCCAATATACTCCCGATAGACAGCAGGGTTACCAGTACGGCTGCCGACAGCAACAGGAAAAGCAGCAACGATGTGATCCTGTTCCGCGAAAGAATATGTAAAATATGTGCTATCATAATTCATCCCCCTTTAATAATTTTAAAATCGACTGTCGGCCGGACCGAACCATGGGCAACGCTGTGCTTGCTGCCAGGAAAACGACCAGTGTGAGGAACAGGTGTAAAAACATATTCAGGGTAAAAGATAGCGACACGCCGCCATTGAAGTCCCGCGTATCTATTCCGATAAATGCTACGGGAAATAGGTATACGGAGAGATATCCCAGGAAGGTACCCAACAAAATACCGATAAAGATAATGATTGTACTTTCCATGATCAATTCACTGTTGATTTCCGTTTTTCCGGCACCCACCATGCGCCGGATCCCTATTTCGGTACTGCGATCGTTGACCCGGGCGAAGTTGAGGCATATCAACGCCAGCAGGGGAACCAGCAATATCCAGAGCGTGGAAAGGTAATTGCGCCATACATCGCCAGCCGAGAGTTGATAGTTCTCGCTGGTCCGGTTTTTCCCATAATGGTTAAAAGCCCTTGTACCGAATGCCGTCCATCCAATTTCCATTTCTGATGCTATTTCTTTGTTCAGTTGATCGATCAATTGCAGGTATTCTTTATGTATAGCGTCAAAATCTGATCTCTTTTCTGCCAGTACCTGGACGATAAATAGCCCCAGAATATTGTGGTTACTCTCCATCCATGCCGTATAGGGCATCCAATATTCTCCGAAAGCATACGGGGAGGAATAGGGAACATCTTTTACCACTCCACATACGGTGAGGTTTCGTTTTTGAATTTCCACCTGTCTTCCGACCACTTGCCTTTCATCTCCAAAAAACCGTTTACGGGATGTTTCAGATAATACCACCAACGGTTTATTGTCGTCCACCTCCTCTTGTGTATAAGGCCGCCCTTCGGTGAAGTCGAATCTCATCATTTGCCAATACCTGCCGTCAGTCGCCCGGTAAGGAATTTCCACTATTTTCCCATCCTGAAAAAATTCTTCCCATCTGACCCATGTGGAGAATGAGACGTTTTCCGGTGTTTTCATTTCTGTCATAAGATGACATAGCCTCAATCCCGAATATAGCCATTCCCTTCTGCCGTCGGGATATTTCACATGCACATCAATATGGTACATACTCCTGTCGACATATGGTTCGTTGACGTTGTTAGAGGCAATGTTATCGAACCTCAGTTGTTGCTGCACAACAAAAACTACCGCAAATGCAATCAGAACGATATATGAAATTATCAGAAACCGTTTCTTGAATATGTTTTTTAGAATATACGGCAATTTATTCATTTTGTTAGAATAAAGAGTAAAGAACAAAGAATAAAGACTTTGCAAAAAATGAGACTTTTAGAGCCAAGAACCAATACATTTTAAATTAAAAGTGAAAAGTGAAAAATTAAAAATTAATTCTTAACTTCTCAACTTCTTCACTTCAGACTTCTTTTTTATTAGTCTCATTAGTCACATTATTCTCATTTGCACATTAAAATCATCTCATCATCTTCAAGAAATCTGTCGGCCGTCGAGGAAGCGGATGATGCGGGAAGTTTCTTTGGCCTTGCTTTCGTCGTGCGTTACCATTACGATGGTACGGCCGTCTTCCTTGTTGAGCTTGTGGAGCAGTTCCATCACTTCGGCACCCATTTTCGAGTCGAGGTTTCCGGTCGGCTCATCGGCAAGGATAATGGACGGGTTACCGATCACGGCACGGGCGATTGCCACACGCTGGCACTGTCCTCCCGATAACTGGGTGGGAAAATGGCGCATCCTGTGCGACAGCCCGACCCGTGTGAGCACTTCTTCCGCCAGACGGCGACGTTCACGTGCCCCCGTCTTGCGATAGAGTAGGGGTAGTTCCACATTGTCGAGCACATTGAGCGAGTTGATCAGGTGAAAGCTCTGGAATACGAAGCCGAGGTTTTCGTTACGGAACTTGGCCAGTTCGCGATCTTTCATGTCGGCCGTCTCTTTACCGTCAATAATCACTTTCCCGGAGGTAGGGGCATCTAACAATCCCATCACATTGAGCAGGGTCGATTTGCCACATCCCGACGGTCCCATTACTGCGAGGAATTCGCCTTTCTTCACTTCGAGGTTCACGTTTTCCAACGCCACAGTTTCAATCTCTTCAGTGCGGTAAATCTTGTGCACCTTGTCTAATAAAATCATTGTTTCCATTTTTGTCATTTATTTGTTTATAATATTTTTAGAATAAATACTTTAAGAAGTTGAGAAGTTGAGAAGTTAAGAAGTAAGGAAAATCTCACTTAAGACATTCAATCTTCATCAATCTCATTCAATCTCATTCAATTATCATATCAATCTTCTCTCATTAGCAAATTATTCACATCCGGTCAGGTCGGAATCTTCCTTACGCTTCGATTGGCACATTATTCACATTGGCACATTGGCACATTGACACATTAATCAATCATCACATCATCTCATCAGTAAATCACCGAATCAATCACTCTTCCCTCAACGCCTCCACCGGATGGATTTTTGATGCCCGGTAAGCAGGTATCCATGCGCTTAATCCGACGATTACCGCCAAAAAGATATAAGTTATGATATATGTAAAGAAAAAGCGAAGCCATTTTCGGCCGGTTATGTATATATCGTCAGGGATCCGTTTCCCGAGAGTCTCTATCAGGTCGGCCTGCACGATAAAGGTGCTGATACAAATGGCAGGAATGATGGCTATGGTCAGTAATAATATCGCTTCCAGAATAAATTGTTTTTGTAAATTCCCACGGGTACTGCCCATTGCCATACGCACGCCTATTTCGTTGCGCCGAGAGGCAATCCGGAACCAGAATGTGCCGATCACGCCCAATGCGATACAGAGTAGGAAAAATGCCATGATAATCATATTGGTGCGAATTTCATTGGTCTTTCCGAACTCGTATTCTATATTGGCTTTCTTCGCTGTCATGGACTCGATATCCTCCAGATATAGATTCCCGATCCGCAATGAAGGAGTCATATCTTTTTTGAAGCCGGAGATAAACGGTTTTTCGGGTGTTCCTGCTTTCAACCGGATACACACGGCGTGGCTGTTCATATTCCCGACTGATAATGGTTCGGCAGGGATGAAAACGGCCGGTGCCGGAAGGTCGTAATCAAACCGCTTTTGGTCGTTCAGTATATCTGCAACCATATATTCCTTGCTATTATCGCCTCTGCCGATGGTTATCTTTTTGCCTATGCCTGATTGTTGTCCGAACAATTTTTTTTCGATCATACGAGTGATGAAGACCGCATTGTCCCGATACAGGTCGATACCTGCAGGACGTTCCCATGAGTTGTCCATGGCGGATGTATACCGGAAAATGCGGAAATAATCACCCGATGAGATAAACTTTCTTTCAGTAGACGTATTAACGGTATCGTATTGTATTACCCCTCCGTAAAAACCGCCGGAATTGGGGAGTGTTCCCCAGCCGGTATTGAGCAGGCTGGCCGTTTCTACCTGGCCATATTGTCTGATTTTGCGCGTGAATAGCTCCAGGTTCTGCATCATCCGGAGGGAATCGCTCTCCGCGGCATCATACCGTGAGTTTTCTTCCGGCAGCACACCATAAGTAACCACATAGGTATCGCTGATATCCGAGCCTGTCGGAATGCTTTTATTATGGAGGAGTACGAAGCAGAAATCCACAATGTACCACATCAACATGCAGACAACCAACAACTCTGCGAATATCCATCCGTTTTGCTTGCGTTGTGCCCAAATCTGTTTTAAAAGTTGTTTTATCATCTTTGAATCATGTATAGCGTATGTGAAGCGAATCAGTTATATTTTTTCGTAAGGAACGGTATACGGGGATCAATGCCGAAAGGAGGTTCATCACGAAACAAACCAGCAATACCGCCACAAATATCTTGAGATTGAAGAGCATGGACAGGGAAAAATCGACTGTTGCACCTTCCGGTAAGATATCTGCAATTTGTTTTCCCAAATCGAGTATCCAGTTGCGCGATACCGATATAAACAGATAGGAAAGCAGCAATCCCGTCAATCCCCCGCCAAAGGTCAGTAACAGGTTCTCGGTAAATATCTGGTTGAATAACTTTTTGCGCGATGCGCCGAAGGCTTTCCTCACGCCCATTTCACTCATGCGTTGTTCCATACGGGTGCTGTTCAATCCGGAGAGGTTGATTGCCGGAACCAATAGGAATAACAATACCAATAATACGTTGTGCAATGTGATTTTATGCATGTCGGGACCTACATTCGACCAGAAACGGTTGACTTCCACTTTCTTCGTATCGGGTTGTCCTGCCAGGTCGATATTCCACTCGGTTGATTGCGCATTATAACGCCGGATATTTTCGTTGACTTCTGTGCGGATCATATCAAAGTCATCGGCTGAATGCGCCAACAGGTAAATATTCCGCATTGATCCTATCATCCCATCGAGTTCATTGTCTTCTTCGTTATAGTTTTTATTTGTAGTATAAGGTATCCACACCTGCGCATAGGTGCCCGAAAGCACATACGATACATCTTTCACGACACCCGCTATCCGAAACTCTTTAAAACCGCATTCGATGTATTTTCCTACAATATCGATCGTACCGTACAATTTTTTAGCCAGTGATTCGGATATCACCGCCGCAGGTATTCCGGAGCGGAAATCAGCTTCGGTAAAGGGTTTTCCTGATAAAAAATGAAAATGAAATACATTCCAGTAGTGGTTGTCTACATAGCGTACCTGAACCTTATTGAGATAATTATCATTTGGCAGGGAGACGAATTTCGAGACGGGATCCATTGCCAATGATACCAATTCGGGCGTTTTCAGTGACATGAAAAACAGGATGCTGCTTTTATAGGAAAAACCTCCCGAGCTCATCCATTGGAGAGCAGTGTCTTTTGGAGTTACTATAATCGATTTCACGTACATTGTCCTGTCGCGGTTGGTTTCAGGATAGATGTTCGCCGTTTTCACATGATTGATGATTGCCATCACCATCACCATGGAAATTCCCAATGCCGTTCCGGCAATATAAATGCCACTGAACAGTTTATTTTGCTTAATCAGGTGCCACGCCTGTTTGAAGTATTGTTTGAGCATTGTTAAAAAATTAAGAACTAAGAACTAAGAACTAAGAACTAAGAACTAAGAACTAAGAACTAAGAA
>ERZ778021.603-NODE-603-length-60030-cov-7.239166_pt1 | contig 60030 bp, 41 predicted proteins | sample MGYA00375751_ERZ778021 | MGnify/ENA primary metagenome ERZ778021 (study PRJEB29350, sample SAMN05389814) | bioreactor metagenome | isolation source: Thiocyanate stock bioreactor | place: South Africa: University of Cape Town | collected 2013-08-29 ... | reverse complement strand
GCTGGGTGACTTGCTGGGTGACTTGCTGGGTGACTTGCTGGGTGACTTGCTGGGTGACTTGCTGGGTAACCGGAAAAATCATTCGTAAAAAGTTCTCAGTGAACTTAAAGCATTCTTTCCCATAACTCCTTAAAATACGGGGGACACCCGATCCCAAGTGCTCGACCAGTTCCAAATCACGGAAAACCCGCATAAGTTCTTTATTGCGTGGAATAGAATAACCTTCAAAGAATTCTTTTTCAGTCATACCTTGTGGTAAGCTTCCAAATGAAGTGATCTCTATCCTGTCATCGAAGAATTCTATCTTGGGAGGCACTTCCGAGGTATAATCATTGTGAACCATAGCATTAATCACAGCTTCGCGCAGAGCTACCGGATTCCATAGTCGGGTTTCTTCCCTTTCCTTCGAAGTGATTTTTGCCAAAGTCTTATTTTCTACCTCAATCTTGTCCAATATTTGTTTCGTGGCTTTTACCAATGAACAATATCCATATTCATTGTTTTCCATCAGATCGACCCGGTCAAGCCCATCGTATTTGGCAACTTTGAAAGACATCCCGTTTATGTCTGACAGTAAATAGGCTGCATAGTTATATTTTCCTTCTTCGGTTAGCAGTTCAAGATTTGAAGCAAACTGCTGGTTCAATGGTCTATTTACCCCTTCATAGTAGATCTTAAGCTGCTCAAACGTGAGGTTTTGTTTTGGAGATTTGATTTTACCGATCGAATTCCGGGTCCGTTTGGCAAATAATGATTCAATCATTCTTACTGGCATTGGCTCAGCTGCACTTCCCACGCGGATGAAGGTGCCTCTTTCCGACATCCCGAGCTTTTTGATATAATAAGGTTTCTCAGTACCACTGGCAAGAGTGATCTTGATCACATCTTTTGAATCTATATTCTCCACCGCCACATCGAATAATCCCATACACGATGGCCTGATGTTGTTTTTCAGGCGATCTTTAATTTTAAGCATATCACCATCTATATCAGAAACGCCGACGACATCTCCTTTTTTGTCAACTCCGATATAAATAACACCTCCTTCGTGATAATTCAGGAATGCGATAGCTTCTATCTCCAAATCATCAGGAAGTTGTTGTTTGTATTCTATCCGGTTAGTTTCAGGTGACATATTTTTAATGTATTATTTTTGATATACAAATTTAAGAAGTTATTGGAAATAAGCCATATTATAACTCCTAAAACAAAAATTGAATACAATTATTTTCTTATGATAAGTTACATTCTTTTTGTTATATTTAGTCTGGTACTTTTTTCCGTCTGCAACAGTTGTCAAGGATTCGTTGACAACTGTGTTGAGGGTAGTTTAAAATGTATTTTGAAGAAGGTTTAGGAATCGATACTACCCAGATACTACCCAGAAAAAACCAAAGAAAAGCCGGTAAAAGAACAAGGGGGGGACTGTTGGAACATCCAGGAAACGTCCAAGAAAACATCCAGGAAACATTCCAAGAAATAATTTTACAACTAATCAAAAATACTACCAATTAACAATTATGTTTTCACGTGTAAAAACATAATTAATATATGCCTTTGATTATGGTAACTATTACTTGAAGGGTTTATCTGGGCTATTGTTTCATAACCGTATAGAGAAATCAATGAAACTAAACAGACCTTATCATCAGAAGAACTTGGAGAAATAGTTGAAAAAGGCATATTAAAGTCATCAGGTGCAAAATATTTTCTCAAAAAATAATCGTTCATTAATTGTTCCTATTGTTCATTATTTTTATAATTACTCGGCTCAATTCGGCCAAACTCGACTTAAATTCGGCTCACGCGCCTCAAAACATAAAATAAAAGCATTATTATCTAACACTTAGCCATTCGATGACCCCTGGAAGGATTTTAAGTTTATGTAGTTTTTGAAGAGAAACTTTCAAAAACGTCGGAAATATTCAGAGTTGGGTTGGAGTTTTTAAAGGGCAAATGATCGCATTTCATCATTGTATTGTCCTTTCAGTTTACAAAAGCACCTGATTTTATACTATGAGCATGAATCTAAGGATAATTATAAACTAAAGAAATTGGTATCACCGGGTATTTCTCCTTGCAATGGGTTTACAATAAGATAGGATGGAAGTTGTTTTATTCTCCAAATTCAAGTTGCTCACACTTCTCCTTATGGGTCCCAAAATAGGTGTAATAAACCGGTTAAAACCCTTTCCGTCGATGACTCCTTGGCGGTTTGGGAACAAGTCAACAATCGGGATTTTAACCGTATGGGATTCCATACAGTTAGAAATGGAGAAGGAAGATTGCTTAATGAAGCAGTCTATCATTATTTCATATTCTTTTACTCGTTTTCTTCATAATAATAGGAATAGTCAATCCCTTTCATGAATATTTCCCGGCTGTTGATTTCATCTGTGAGCGCATCTTTTAGCAAAATCTTTAGTCTAACACTGTTGGAGGACCTTTGTATCATTGCATTCATATAATCGTCTTTACCGATCTTGCTCCAATCGACACATCGTTTCAGTCTTTTCTTCAAGACCAGATCCAGCCAGATTCTGGTACTTCGACCGTTACCTTCCATGAATGGATGAGCAATATTCATTTCCACATATTTATCGACTATCTCCTCGAAACTGTCTTCCGGCATCTGTTCAATTTGTTTTAAGGTGGCATCCAAAAACTGTGCTACTGCAAACTGGAAGCCTCCCTTCGAAATATTCTTTTGCCTGATTTGACCGGCAAAATCGTATAATCCGCCGAAAATATAGGCATGAATTTTCTGTAGGCTTTTTGTCGTTCCGACTTCCTCGTCTTCGATAAGATTGCTTTCGAAGAGGGAATACGCCTTCTTCTTGCTTTGTCCATCAATACTGTTGTCGCTGTATGTGAACCAGTCGAGAAATTTGATGGCTTTGTTATTGGGGAAATGTTTGGCAAGAGAAATAACACCATCATAATCAAGTGTGTCGGTTAAATATTTCTTTCCATCAGCCGCCATTAATTTCAGTTGGTTAGTGGCACTAACCAACTCGTTAGTTTCTTTTTTCAGTTTGGCTTTGAGGTATTTCCAGTAATTTCGGGTTTTGGTATAGTCGTCTTGGCTTGTAAGAACGGCTACAATATCCAAGACGGAAAACCACCATTTGTTGTTTTCTTCGTCCCAAATAGCACGAACTTCACGGTCATCGAAAAAACGGATGGATATTTTTGTCTTATCGCTCATTGGTGTCTCTATTTTTTCTTTTAAAAGAATACGGACCTCACTTACCTCTATTGAAAAAATACAAATAGTGGATATACATCCTAACAGGAAAGTGTTTATCGCATTTATAACTATATTAGTCGTTATATGTACGTTTTGTCACAAAGATAGCTGTTTATTCATGTTTTTACGGGAAAAAACATGAAAAATGCCTGTTCCTTCTGACCGCCTTTAGGCTTTCGTGGGGTATCGTCCAAATCGGACAATTCCGCACCCCAGAACAGGCATTTTTTCCCAATGAAAGTCTGATGTTTTACGCTCTTGTATAATACTCATTCATACTTGACTTTATCATAAATAACATAGTCAACTTTATTGAACTCTTCATTTAGCAAATTAGAAAATATGTTTTTAAGCCTTTTGAAATCTTTCTCTAAAAATTCGTTTTCCATAGAGAAATCAATATCAACAGACCCCCTATTGGTGATATCATATGCTAAATGTAATGCATTAGCACCTTTCAAGACAAGACCACTCATTAACAGGTCATCTGCCATAAGGGCCTTTAATGTCATTATTTTTATGTCATCAATATTCATTACCATAATTCCGGGTGGTTAGTTAACAATCAGTTATGTCATTAAACTGCATTGTGAATTTGAATCCTTCAAAGGCGCTGAAGGTATGGACAAATTGCTCCAAAGTGAGTTTATACCCATCCACTTCGAAATATTCTCCCAGAAACCGGCCCTTCATTATGTTGTTTCGGATAGAAAGTTCCCCGTACTCACGGGTAAGGTATTTGATATTGAGTTCCCTTTTGATTTTCTCCTTCAATCGGAGTTCGGCCGCTTCAATATCCACATCAAAATCCGACAGTAATTCATATTCCCTCGCTTCTCTCCCATCAGACTCTTCGATGACCTCTATCGCACACGAAAGCAATCCGGTGCCGACCATGAAACTCAATATCCTGAAATGATGGGTCTTGTCCCATTTGTCGGTAATGTAAAAATCAGCTCCCTGTTCGAGTGGACTGTAGATGATTGTGTCATTGTCATCCATATTCTGGTTACGTATGTTTTGCTGTTTATGGTGTTTTTTGCTCTTTGTCGCACCTCGGTATCCAAAGATACTGATTTTATTCATTTACCATTCAATAAAGCAGAAGAATATCTCTTTCATCTCCTTCGTTTCCAAACGGGATTCATGACAACAATGTAAATACTATTTTTTAATGATATCTGTTGTCCGGGATCGGGGGTAATTATACTGTCGAGCAAGTGGTCAATCACTTGATCTATAAATTTCGACAACTCCTTTATATCGGCATTGTCGGGAGAGGGATTCATCGAAAAGGCCCCTAATCCGGGGATGATTTCGTGAAAACCTCTGAAAGTCTCATTGGTTGCTCCCGGATATAAGATATAGCCTCCTCCTGAACGGCGGATGGCATCTTTATAGGCATGCATCTTGAGTAGATCCACATTCTTGTAGGTGCCTTAGAAAAGGTGTGCCATCTATCAGTTTTTCTTGGTTAATATAACTTGTTAAAATTATTCGGTATTTATCCGCCGAAACTTCGGCAAAACTTCGGCAACTTCGGCAAAACTTCGGCAACTTTTGGGTTGTTGAGAAAATTAACCTTGAGATGTAAATATGTATCTGGCTGTATTTGTTTCACCTTCTCTTAGTAGTATCTTGTTGTCAATTAAATTATTCAAATCGTTTCTGGCTGTCCTTTCAGATATGTCATATCGCTTCATATACTCCAAAGTAGTAATATATCCTTTTTCTTTGATAAATGATACAGCATTGATTTGCCTGTCACTTAATCCTAATTTTCGCAATTCTTCTTCTGAAAACCGGTCTTTGAAAAGTGTAACTTTAAGTCCTCCACCATCTTCTTCCAATGAAGGTGTTGGCAGTCTGGCCGACTTGCAGGAATCGATAATCTTCATTACACCGCTTCCCCAAGAATCAATAAATCCTCCACGAAAACAAGCTTCGGCGAGTATCGGGTTGCGGGGAAAGGAGGAATGTGGTTGCGTCAGTTTGTCCAATGTTATGCCTTCGGGTAGCGTACCGTGATTCCAAACGGACATCTTGTTGTCATATACTCGAATTTGCGTCGGTGCACCCATGTAATTTCGGTGTATAAGACTGTTTAAGAGTATCTCTCGAAGTGCAACGACAGGATATTCAAGTGTCTCTATCCGATTCATTCCTTCAAATGAGATATTCCGTATTAAAAATTTATGATCCAGGGTGCGCAATACTTTGTCCAATATCTGGATGATATTGCCTTCTTCCAATTCCTGAAAACGGATCGTAAAATCATCATCTTCAAATTTGCCGATCTTCACAAACGTATTCGGGTAGAACGTTCCTGGATCTTTGCCGAAGAGTACGACCGCAGCACGTTTCAGTTGACCGTTTTTAGCCAGACGAAGTTTTTCTAATAATTCCGGTATGGAAAGCCCCTCAATATCGGGAAGACGTCCTGCTTCTTCCGCTTTCCGAAGAAAAATCTTGATTGTACGCTCGTCGATATCGTCGAATGATGCCCGTGTTTCGATAACGTCATCCCATGAATGGATAAGTGTTATATATCCAAATTCCACAAATCACTATTGATCCTACTTATAACGCTACAGCGCCCGTGTAGAAGATCTTGTAAATATCACCTCCGGAATACGAATAAATTGGAGATGAAAAAAAGTATATAGTTAGGTTTGGTTCTGGGATATTTACCGTTGTCTGTACTTTTTTATACTTTTGCATAGTATGATTATTGAAAACTGAATGGATATCTGGGATAAGGAAAAGCGGTCAGAGGTAATGTCAAAGATTCGGTCGAAGAATACCAGGCCCGAAATGATATTACGGAAAGCTCTTTTTGCAAGAGGTTTCCGGTATCGTGTAAACGATAAAAGGCTTCCCGGAACACCCGATATTGTTTTACCCAAATATAAGACCGTCATTTTTGTACACGGATGTTTCTGGCACGGGCACGAAGGCTGTAAACATGCAAGTACCCCTAAAACAAATACTGAATTCTGGGTGGAAAAGATTACCACAAACAGGGAAAGAGATAAAATTCATACCGGGCAGCTTATCACTTTGGGATGGACTGTGCTAACCGTTTGGGAATGTGATATCCGTCATAATTTTAAGCATGACCTTCCAAAGCTGATTGATACTATTGAAGCTGCAATTCTCCGGGGCAAATCAAAGAAAATTTCCATAAAAATCTATGAAGAACGGGGAAACGAAGTGGTACTAGTTGCCGAAGATATAGTTGAATATAGCCAGAATCCGTCAGATACGAAGACCGAAAATCATTGAGATTCCCACGTGATTTTAGATTGTAAGACTTCCGATAAAGTCGCTGAAAATGGTCTGGCCGAATTTCTGTATGTTACAAACTGGGGTAATCCCCTTAAATCGATTTTTATATTGTCAAAATCGTCGGAAGCATCTCTCTCAAGTTGAAAAACGATATACAATTCTCCTTTGGGTTCAGGGTAGCCGTTTTTCAATAAATCATTTTGGGTGAAGATTCTCGGGCCTTTAGCCGTGAGTTTGAAAATCCTGTCTGTTTCCAGTTCATCTTTTCCGTGAAGAATCAGGTATTTTGCATTAATGTGCATTTCGGATAGGGGAAGCGATCCTCTATCGGTACTGGTACGGAAGTTATAAAGATGGTTCTTCAATATCCATTGTAGATGTTCCTCGTTTTTATAGAATCCGATAAGGACGGATACTTCATCAGCAAAGACTTTCTCCTTGTCTACATATTCGGGGATACGTTCGTGTACGACATTATCATCCTCTTTTGGCTCCTTGAAGATGTGATAGGTCTCGTCCGATAACTTTTCACGTTGGGAAGTCCTGTCAAGCAAGTGGTCAATCACTTGGTCTATAAATTTCGACAACTCCTTTATATCCGCATTATCGGGAGAAGGATTCACCGAAAAGGCCCCTAATCCGGGAATGATTTCGTGAAATCCTCTGAAAATTTCATCGGTTGCTCCCGGATATAAGATATAGGCTCCTCCTGAACGACGGATGGCATCCTTATAGGCATGCATCTTGAGTAGATCCACATTCTTGTAGGTGCCTTTCCGTTCGTCTATCTCTGTCCGGTCAAGTTCCATCTCCAATTCCGCATCTTCCAGATCCGGTTGAACCGTCCGGTAGAAATTGTCGATCTTGTATTTCGCATCGAAATGGATGTGGACAATCGACTCGTTACGTTCCGCTTCTTTTTCGGAAAAGATTTTCGGCCAGATACTCAATGTGTAGTCGGGCCTGAGGGGAGCGGTCCAGCTTCCACTTCGCTTGTCCTGATAGTTTACTCCACCTTTGAAGGTCCTGTTATAGGAAAATTTGATGCTTAAATCCCGGTTCCTTTTTGTATAGGTTCCTTCCAATGCTGTCTGTTTTCCCGATTTCAGCATCACGTTCAGACCGTCATTCGTCGGTTCTATCAGATGTCTGTAGGCCTTACCATCAAATGATACCGAATTGATCTCGAACTTCTCCTTCATCAGCTCATACAGGGTGAAGAACAGCCAGTATTCATACAATGTGGCGATATCCTTTTTACCCGCCTTGTAGATATCATCTCCACCTTTCCATACAAGTCTGGATGCAAAATCGAATTGCAGCCATCGATTCAGGATTTCCCTGTATCCACTTCTTTTCTGCAGAACCGGACTGTTGAGTTTAAGGGAAGTAGGCGGATGGATGTTTTTGAAGAAAGGATGCTTCAGGTGAACCTTCAGCTTGTTGAGGAGATATGCCGCTTCATCAGCCGGTTTGGTCATTCTGAATTTCTCGAAAACTGCCAAACACTCCTCGCAAAACCGTTTGAATATTTCCAGTACATGTTTGATAAATCTGTTTTCGGCCGTATCGATATTCTCGATTTTCCGGAAGTTATCTATCCTCGTCGGGATTGAACCGATCCCGTAGTTTCTCATTGAATGGTCCGGCGGCAAATCCATACGATTTGTGCCTGAAATAATCTGACGAAGTAGATGATTATTGATTCGTCCGATTTTTCGGATATCGGTCGATTCGGATTCCTCTTCCCAGTTCGTTTTGGGATTACTGATGATTCTTTCGACGGATTCGGTGAAGATGGGATTGTGGATGATGGATTGAACGAAGCAAAAACGCTGGTATACCGTTCCCCTGTCACGATCAAAATCAATCTCGAAAGTTTGATAGACAGGCGTGTTTATCTGCATCAACAACTCGGAGCACTTGTCCGTGATGCTTTCCAGCATGAATCGGTAATTCTCCCTGTAACTTTTATCGATCTTCTTGTTGAATTTGGTGGCCAGCACCTCCAGATTCAACTTGTCAATAAACTTGTCGTTCTCGCTGTCTACTATCTCCAGGGTCAATGTTCCTACGTAGATATTCGGGACAATCCTTCCGGAAGAAGGATGTTTTCTGGAAGGAATGACGATACCCGGAATATTTGCTTTGAGCTGATATTTGCTTTTGCTGAAATTGTATTCGTAGGTGTTGCCTTCCAGAATTTGATACGGACTTTCGGAAAATTCATTGGCATCAAAAGAGTCGATGATACGGAAATCGGAATTTCCTTCCGGATAAATCGACAGTGTTAATCCGGAATCAATTTCAGCCAATGGTATTTGTAGGCAATGCTCTTCCATACACTAAGCTTCTGCATAGCTGGTAAAACCATTATCCAAAGCATTTCTATACATGCGGACCAGCTTTTCGAAAGCTATCGGGTAAAGGATCTTCTCCGGTTTTACCTCGTCGCTTTTTGCGATGGAGAATGTTACCCCGTCTTCCAGGCATAAGATAATCAACGCGTCCAATACCTTGGATATTTTACTCCTTGATCCGTGGAGTTTGGGAAGTAATTTCTGTATCAAGGCGATATCTATACTCTGCTCTTTGGTGAACTCCCCGACAGTATTCAGTTTCTTGATCAGCAACAGCATTTCTATAGCCGTCCTGTAACCGAATTCCGCCCCGATTTTCTTTAACTCGTTAAAGAACTTCACAAAGGTTTCGGTATAGACCTTGTTCTGCTCAATCTGATTATCTTGGGCCAATGCCAGGAAGTGTTGAGCCATTGTCGCCCCTTTGCCATCCAGTACCGACAAATCGATTTTTGACGGCTGCCCTAAAAAGCTCTTGATGTTCTTATCATCAATGCGGAACTCGATGGTATTGGCTCTATCCAGTACTTTCGGGCTGAACATGTAGGTGGTCTCGTCTATATTTACCGTGCCGATCACAAACAGATTTTTTGGCCACGAAATCTTGCTTGGAACTTCTATTCCATCCGAACTTTTCCTCTGTTTTCCGGAATAGAGCATTATCTCTTCATCCGATTCCATCACACTGAGAAAGTCGGCAAAATAACGCTCGACATGACTTAAATTCATTTCGTCGAGAATCAGGAAGTAAGGCTTCTGCTGATTTTCCTCTTTTGATGCTTCAATGATTAACCTCAAAGCCCCTGAATCGGGTAAAATATATTCATCAAATTTCAATCCATTCGGATAGCCCAATAACGGCTCCCTGTTTGTCCAGTCAGAACCTACAGGGATAATTTTGTACTGACTTTTATCTTCACTAATCCATCTGGCAAAGCTCTGTGCGATTTTTGTTTTTCCCGAACCGGAAAGACCTGTTAACAGGACGAATGGTTTGGTGAGCAAGGAAGCTACAAAACGGTTGATGAGCTCATTGGAAAATACTAAGCCGGATTGTGATATATCTTCAAGGAACGGTGCAGTATTGAAATCTTCAGAACTTTTAATTAAAAAATATTTCTCTCCTCTTTTTTCTAGTAAGTAATCAGAGAATCTATTTTCAAAATATATTTTCAAATTTGAAAATGAAAGGCTATAATTGCCCTCTCCATTCCATTGAGTCGAAAAATAATAATATCTTCCTTCATTAATATAAATAGGATCAACAAAGTATCTGATAGTTTTTGAAGAAGTAAGAGTCTCTTTTGTCTGAAGAGAGGAAAATTCACCAATTATTCGAATGAAAATATCAAAATCATGGGAATAGAAATCAATTTTTTTATGGGTAGCGTGTTTACGTGTTGTTTGGGATAATACTTCGGACCAACTTTCCCCGAAAAAATAAGTAAAAACATACTTGGCAAAATCTCTTATAGAATGATCTGAATATATAATATTCTCTCGACCAACTTCTCCCTGTAAAACCTCTTGGCGGGGATATGCATCCACTAAAGATGTTAATTTATAAATTGCTTCTTGAATACTGTCTTTATCTAGAACAATATACTCTTCAGGATCGATAAAATTATATTTAAAATCATTAGCCCACATTATTATTTTACTCAAAGTAGCAAATATGGCTTTTGTTAATGGAATACTTTGATTGTTTACGGTAGAATCTGTATAGTAAGTGTTTCCCAAATCTTGCCATTTTTTTTCGTTATAATTTTCATTTCCTATAAACGAAGAATGATTATTCAAAATATCTTTTAAACAAGTCAAAAATGATTCTATACTTAAAGTGAAATATTCCTTACTCCTTCCTTTTTGCAGATAGCTAAATGTAATCAGTCTCCCATCATTTGACAGAATAGAAATAAATTTGGAGTTTTTATTTTCGTATTTTGAAAAATCAAGCCAGTTCATATTGTCACTTATTTAAATAGTCATTTTATTATTATTTTGACATAACGGATTTAACTGCAAACACATTTACATAAATTGTAATAGGAAAGATTTCATATTCTCCATAATCATTGTGACATGAGTTTTGTTTGTTTTATCCTGACAATGATTACTGTAGATTTTTAAAATATCCAAACTCTTCATCAATTAATATTCTTCTATCTAGCCCAAGATTCATTTCTTCACAGGCTGTCTCTGCAACAAGAGAACAGGAAAAGCATGCTGATAAATTCAAGTCAAAAATACCTTGTCCATCGGATTCCCAGCATAATGGATCAGAAGAACAATTGCAGGATCTCTCAAGTCCTTTTTTTATGATCTCCAATATTTTTTCAGGCTCTCCTTGTGAAACCAATCCCCCCATACTACCCTCTGATCCTTCTGCTGTATAAATTAATACACCGGACATTTCTTTATTAGGGGTATTTGATATATAAAGTCGTTCTTTTAAACTGGCTGTCGGATAACCACAAGAAAATTCTAATTCTCTCATCATTAGATGAGAAAAAGAATGAATTAGAAAATGTTTTATTCCATTATTCTTAATTTTCTGTTTTATTCCTGCTCCTTGCTCTTTATAGTTAATTTCTCTAGTAAAGAATTTTGAGAATCTTCTATTCAGAAGTTCATTATTATCCTCAATCCATTTATGAATTGCTAAGTCGTTAAATTGGAAAAATACCCCCTCTCCATATGTCTCATTTGCCGGCAGTACAAATATGTCTTCTTTTTTTATTGAAAAGGTATTTTGACCAGGAGTTGCTTCTTCGACAATTTTTTCTCCCCTCTCGATTCTAACTATTCGTTCTTTAGGTTTGACTCTGGTAAAGTCCAGTTGAATATTTGTTACTTTCAGTTCTTCAATCTGTTGTATTTTGACAAAAAAGGGTTCTAATTCAGTTGGCAAATGAATGTCCTGAAAACTGAGTCCTTCATTGTCTTTAATATCTGGAATAGAAATATTCTGGGAAAAGCATCGATACTCCTGCCATCTATATTCTTCGTAGGGATCAGTCGTAACACCATTATCAATATTTAAGAATATCTTTTTTAATGCATTCTCAAATTGAGTTTTATCTTCGCTTATCACGATTGCATTATCACTTAAGAACTCGTCAAAATCATTAGCAACTCTTTTAGTCCAAAAGTCGTCTTTTGAGATAGGGTTATTACTATTTCTCGTGTTATACCTTTCTTCCAATATTTCGAGGGCATCTTGTAAATCTCTTGTTATGTTTTCAGCAAGTTGAATTGGGATAAATAAACTGGAAAAGCTATTTGCATAATACACATTATTTGCTGTTACTAATGACACTTGCATTTCCTCACGATCATTTTGCTGTTCCCCGTGTTTGTTACACTTTTCAAAAGGAATGAAATCTGGATTGGCCATATCAATCTCCCAAGGTTTTTGTCCTTTGCATTTTGGGTGCAGACTATTGATACCTTCTAAATTAATCTTAGGTTTATCTTTAGAAATACCAGAACCCAAACCGCAACTCTTACATTCTATGAAAATACTTCCATAACCTTCTGATTTGGTTTTACTTTCCGTCCAAACCAAATTAGGATTACTGCAACAAGGTTCTGTATTGAACAAGTCTTCTCCATTATCCTCTTTTCCTAATTTAAATGTTTCTTTTTGTGTTTTCCAGTTCAAAAATCTAGACCATGGTATATCCGATAAATGTCCATTAGGACAAATTAGAATCAGATTGGTTTGTTCAAGTTCTCTATATTCTCTGTAGATTACCTCCCCTTCAATACTTTTTATTTTATGCTCTTTGATAAAATCTGAGGCATCTCTCGGAGGAGCAAAATCTTTAATAGCAGGGGTTCCTCTTCTTTGTTGGCACTCTTTTTCCCACATTTCCGTCCATTTTGAAATATCCTTTAATTTCCCATTCTTGTTTTTAAACCATTTAGGGAAATGTGTTCCAACGATCATATAATCACTAGGCATTCCTCTTTCTCCAGCATTTTCCAATGCTGTTTTTATTGGATGATTCTTCCAGTTAGGGGTATTAAATGACTCGTTAAGGGTCATGTGAGGTACTCCAATCAAGCATACCAAATTATTTAGATTTTTTTCGTTTCTGATGAAACGAATAAACCTTTGGTCATCGATAAAATCAAGCCCGCGATTGGACATTTCTGCTTTGCTTGCTTCATATATCTTCTTGCTGTCAGAATTATTCGTGCGAGTTAGATCTACTTTAGAATTTGCCCATTTTATAAACGTCCATTTATTGATATCAGAAATCAACACATAAGAACCAACTTTTGTGGTGATTATTGAGCCCACTCCTGCCGTAGAGGATAGTAATTTATATTTACCGATCCCCTGATTGTATTGATTTGATTTTAAGATTTTCATTTTATATAGAATATATTTTAATGGCTGCTTCTGGTTCTATAACTCTTAATGACATTGGGATTTGCCATTTTTTACTATGGATATTCCCCTCATATTCGTCGATATCAACATAAAGTTGCTCTTGTGGAGGGTTAGAACGGTTCGATTTATTATTAAAAACAAAATCTTTATTTTCAGACTGTACCTTATTCGCTTCTTCTTTCCATTCGCTAATCGCTTCTTCAATCCATTCCCTGATTTGATTTGCATTCTCTTGTTTTAAAAGATTTTTAATTAGCTTATTAAAGTTAGCGAATCTTTCTTTCTTCTTTTCAAAGTAATCAGTCAATTCTGCAACGATGAGAGAAAGTTCACTTTCTGTTATCGAAGATATGTCACTGGCTGATTTTCTTTCAGTAAATCTTGTTGTGTGTCGAATCATTGTAGCTAAATACAATCCCATATATCTTTCAACAGACTTTTTTGTAAATGGTGTAATAGAGATGGGTTCAACATAGCTATACATTTTTTCGTGAAACTCAATAAACTTCTCATAGTGGGATATATCCCTTGCTCTGAAAGGATGATGTACTGTTAAAACAAGACCATACTCGTTCCTTGCTACACGGCTACTTGCCTGAATATATTCAGCCGTATTTCGTGGCATTGAGTTCATGATAATTGTGTTGAATCGAGAAACATCAATCCCAACGGATATCATATTTGTAGCCACAACAAACTCTGGAGGAATGCTGCCTCTCACTGTTTCACCGTTTTGTAGAGTTGCAAATCTATTTTGTGCCTTCCATTTCGTTTCCACATTCTTAAGTTCATTCTTCACCTCTTCTCCAGATAATCGGCCAGTCAATTCAGCTTCTCGTATAGGGCCATAAGTATAAAGTGAATGCATAAGCTTTTGAGGACGGATAACCCTGTTAAAAACCCTTCGGAGTTCCTTTAGAATATAGGTTTGCACCTGGGATTGCGTTTTTCCTACTTCCTTTAAACTATTGAAATAAGAAATAATTGTATGATAAAAATCCATTGCTCTTTCCAATTCCTTGTTATAAGAATCAAAATCAACTGGACTTTTATCGGATATCTCTTGTAATTCAAAAATAGCCCTATGTGTCATGATGATTGCAGCCAACCTCATTTGCATCCAAATTTGTGTTCTGCCCGTTGGAAGAACGCCAATATATTTTCGTTTAGATAAATAGTTTTCATTATTTTTTTCAGCATTATCAAATTTCCTGCGATAAAAAGCAAAGAAAGAGTCATCACATTCAACTCCAGGTTTTGGGAAAAGATTGACTTTTCTGTCAAATAAAGCCGCTATTTGCAATTGGGTATTCCGTGTAGTCGCAGTTGATGAAATTATTTTTGGTCTTGTTCCATCTTCGCGTGTGCAAAGTTGATCGACTGCGGATTCAAATAGAGCAACAGCAGAACCGAGTGGACCCAGAAGTAAATGAAGTTCATCTTGGATAATTAAATCGGGAGGCAAGTAACCTTGTTTGGGTTTTCCTTGTTCCCAGTTACCTCTACCGAACAGGCGCCTTGAGTCAGCGTTTCTTCCGTTATCCGTTCCATTCACCTTGTGGGCTAGTTGAGCAAATTTGTCTACAGTACCAAATAGCAATGTTGGAGGATGTTGATAAATAATTTCATCAGATAAACATACGGGTATCGCTCCTTGGTCGTTTAGCCTTATTCTGGGCCTTCTTTTGGGATAAGAAAAAGAACATTTATTGTTGGTACATTTCAGATGGATTCTCTTATGGAACCATTGATTTTCTCTATTGTTGAGGTCTTCAATGTCTTCTTTGTCTTCTCCTTCAATATCACTGCCACACCAAGGACAATTTGAAAATGGAATTTTATTCGGTTCGTTTCTATTTAATTTTTGATATTCCTCTATCAAGTGTTCAGTTTTATTGGGTAATGAGTTGTCACCAACCCATAACCCAATCATTATAGGCTCTTCTCCCAAAGCATACCTTCGCCAACGTCTTATTAATTCCAACGCCATTATGACTAATGTTGCCCTCTGGAATTGTTGCATAGTGAGAAGCCGTAATGTATATCTCATAATGGCAGCAACTCCACCTCCTTCTTCTTTGTGTAACTTTCTTCGGTTGATAATGGTAAGAGCAATTAATCCAAGATAAGCCTCTGTTTTTCCACCTCCTGTTGGGAACCAGACTAAATCAACCCATTCATTTCTTTTTGTCCAGTCTTTATCATCTTTACCTTTAAAAATTCCATCAAGATTCAATAAAATAAACGCTAATTGAAAAGCTCTCCATCCCGCTGATTCTGTTTTTGAGAATAATTTGTCATCAGCCACCTTGTAGAAGTCAAAATTAAAAAGACTAAAACCCTCTTGTTCGAGTATGGGAATTACTTCTGAGTTTTTCACTTTTACAGAATGCCATAATTGCATAAACATCGCACCATTCATCAATCGAAATGAATCAAAGTTGTCTTTGTTGTTTTCTCCTTTCAATAAAGACTCGACATTTGTTTTCATTCGCATGTAATCAATCTCGCATTTATCTAACTCTTGATAAGCAATATCTTTCAAATCGAATTGATATTTTCCATCCATTTTCTTATTTTTGATCCATTGGCCGTAAGAATCTACAAAGGCTAATAAACCATTGACAACTTCATCATCCTTTGCTTCAGAAAATACAGAAAGCCATTTGAATTCCTGGGAACGTGAGTTTTCCAAAAATAAAGGTAAAGTGAAGTCTCCACTCCCATCTTTTGTAGCAGGTTTACTTTTGTCTCTTGGAATTGGATCAATATCGGGTGTTTCACATTCAGGAAGATATTCTGTTTCTACTTTTTTGTTAGTTATATGCCATTTTACAGAACAACCATGTCCAATTGCATAATCCTTAAATTGATCATAAATGAATCGAGTTGTGGTATCCTCATCATAGGTACTTGCTTCATTTGGGATGTAGGAGAAGTCTGAGTAGGGTACCAGAAAATCGTTTTCCAACTGTACTTTAACCCCAAAGAAAGCTCTTTGGTTCACAATTTCATTAAAAGTAGAATAATATCGGCTGTCTTTTTGCTTGTCTAGATCAAATGGAGTACTAGTATTAATCAACTGAATTTTTACGAAAATCTTCCCATCTTCCTTTCTGGAATCTCTACTCAATTGAATATTTGCGGAAAGGGAGGCATATTCATCTTGTTTTTCATTGAGATTAAATCGAAAGAAATCTTTTAAACTCTTTGATTCAACTCCTTCTTTATCGATAACAATGATGTTTTCATTCTCTTGTGGTTTATCATACAAAAAAGATATTTTGTTCTGTGATTTTGGGAAATTGATATCTTTTATTTTTATTGTCTCTTCAACTCGATTTGATTGCCAAAGACCATATCCTCCAGAATAGATATCTAAAAGGTTTCTTAAATGATCTGTGATATTCTCAATTAACTCTATCTCTTGTGTTATTGCATAAAGGCTTCTCCTTTTTTCATCATTTGTAATTGAGACTTTCAACTCGTAATATATTGTCGATTTCAAATTACTCAAATAGCATTTATCCTTACTTAAGGAAGCAGGAGTGTCTATTATCTCTCTTGTCTTTTCATATAAACTTTCCGCATAGTTTTTCTGGATATTACGTATTGAGGACTTTAATTCAGAAATTTGGTCTGTACCCATTTTAACCAATACAACAAATTGATTATGTGCTGTAGTAATAATCTCAAATTGATTTAAACTATGCTTTGACAGGAAATCACCAAAACTCTTCGAATCAACTTCACATAATAAAGCGTATCTCCTATTGAATTTACCTTCCTTGTCCTGTTTAAGTTTTCTGTAATATCTGAATGAAACAATAAATTCGATTTCTCCGCTGTCTAAACATCGTTCACTCAAACAACACGTTAACCCCATCGTTTTAGGGAACATTTGATTCAGTTCCACTCCGCTGCTTACGTCTTCCGATTCCAAACTGTTGTCTTGTGAGTCATTTTCCTCAACTTCATCCTCTTTATCTGTTTGTTCATTGTTATCTAAAAGAATCCCTTCAATGCAAGTCCCACTTTTATCCTGGGGAAAGAGAATCCCCGTACTATAGATGGCTGCCGGAACAATATCTAAAATCTCAGAATCATAATTAATATATGGTTCAGTCTTTAGGTCTTTCTTGACTAAGATATCATCCTCCAGATCAATATACTTATATCCGTTAATTCCTGGACCCAATGTCTGTTCTCGAATAAAGCCCTCTAAAGAGCTTCTTTTCTGTAATACTTTATTCATTATTCGGCCTTTTTGAATTTGATTATTTCTTTTAAGGTAAACTCTGGTTTTATTAACTCCACTAGGGCAATTAGATTTTCACCTAGGTGCCTTTCGTCGATCCCCAATTCATCCAAAGGATGTTTTCTCTTGTAGCTCTCTAGTTTAGCAGCTATTATTTTAGTTAAGTTTGTTCCATCATCAAAGCATCCGTCATTGAACAAATCCTGTAGAAGGCGGTTCATTTGTAATGTACTTTGACGAGAGGCTTGTTTTGATGCATTTTTTAATCGTTGTATGAGTGTGAAATATACTTTTGGTATACCAAGAAATTCACATAGCTCTACAAATACTCTCTTGTTGAGAGGTGCGATAGAATTACTTTCTGGGTTTAGCCAGTTGCTTTTAAAATGATTCAGTGAGACTATTTTAAGCTCTTTTTTTTGCAAATATTCCTTTAGTTCATCATATAACGTTTCTTCATCAGACAGTAGCCCCCTCTTTCTTAATAGGATTTTCCAAAGCCTTCCAGTTTCTGTATTGTCTATTTGAAATTTCTGACGAATGACATTTAATTCTTCTTCCAGTTTCTTCGTGTCTACCATTTTTTCGTACAGATTGATTCTCTCTTGTATTTCATCGAGCTGATGGACAAAATACTTGTCATCTTCTTCAATCTCCTCGATGATATCTCCTATTTTTTCAACTTTAAAACTTGAGTTGTCTGTTGAATAAATGAAAAGTTCAGATTTATTGAATGTTCTTTCCCGCTCATTCTTCAGTCTTAATTTGATTGTTTCTCGTTCAGAGTTTCTTGAGTACTGCTGTTCTAAATCCCAATTTGTGTCATCTTCTTTTTGTGGTCGTAAGTTTTTGATAGTATCTCCTAACCTTGACCATTGGAAATATTTTTGTCTAAATGGATGATTGATGATATTGTATATTTCTTTTGATGCATTGTATCTTGCCCATCGATACCTCGCTGAAAATAGGAACTTGTGAAAAAGTGCTACTACGTCAATATTTCTTGCAATCGTTGTTTCAATTAAATTAGGATAGAAATAATAAGGATATCTCCCTTGATCTTGATATGATAAAATCATAATTTCCTTATTCCCAACTTTTTTTAAGTCAGACCAAGAAAGTAATTTATTTTCTTCTGTCAATAGGAGTGATGAAGAAATCAGCCGGGTTAACTTCTTTGAGTCAACTATGAAATCATCAACAATAAAGACCGTTTCACTTTTTATTTTGTCAAGTATAAAGTGCTTCAAGTTAGCACTAATAATTAAATCCAATACATTTCCTAATGATTCTTTTACAGTTGATAAATCATCCTGTCCTAAATCTAACAGCTTTTGCTTTGTTTCATCTGATATCAGGTTTGAAGTATGTTTTTCTGCAAATATCTCTTCAAGTATATACTTTTTAATCTCTTCGTTGAAACACAAAGAATAAAGATTCATCATTCTGATAGAACGTAATTCATATAAATCATGAATGTTGGTGTCAATTACAAAAGTATCCCAGAAATGGGATGTGTTTATCCCAATGAATGTAACTGGAATCTCTTTCTTTGGGATTTCTCCTAAATAGTGATTTATTTCAGATCGGATTATAGTGTAACTATCTGTACGAGTATTTTTAAATCTACTTTGGATTGAATTTATTTTATCCCGTAAATTCTGAACGGAGTATTTTTTAGAACCAAAGGTGACAATTAAATATTTTTCTAAATTGATATCAGATTCTTTGATATCTTGCAAAGAAAAATAACGCATAAGTTTTTTTCTTTCACAATCAAAAAGAATTATCGTTTCCAAATTATCAATTATAGAATTATCTATTTCGTCTATTTGATTTAGTGTTAATCTTGTATTTAATATATTAAATGAGGGGCGTTTATCGTATTCTTCAATTCTACACGCATATGGTCTTGAAGAAAAAATATTACTCAAGTATTCTGAAACTCGCACCTGACAATTAAAAAGAGTATTGGCTGATATTTCAACATCATAACTTAATTGATCGTAGAATTCAATTAAAATTTGCAGTCTTTTTATTTCTTTTTTCCAATCTTTAAAAGATTTGTTTCCTCCGTCTCTTCCACTGGCTTCAGGGGGACATGAAGTTGAAAGTTTCCTCAACTTTGAATGAAGATTTGTTTTCAATAACTCAAGCCTTTCGCTATTCTGAGATATTGTTTTTACTTTACTACTCGGCTTAAAAAATCGTATTAAAAGGTATTGAGCAATAACGATTAATGAGTCATCGTTAAATTCATAATCGAAATGTAAATGAAGTGTTTGTGTTTCAGATTTTTCTTCAGAAAATATTTCATCCAACAATAAATGGATATATTGTAATAAAAGTTGGTGTTTATCTTTTACATCACTTTGAATCTTTGCGAATATCTCTTGAAAACAGTTATCTTCTTCACTCTTAAAAAGAGATAGATACGTACTAATATGTTGGTCTATTAGATCCATTATCTCACAATATTTATTTCGAGATTAAGCATTGCCCGAGTGATTCCAACGAATATTTCGTATTTGTTGATTTCTGAAGGTTCGGAAATTACCAAATAAACATTCTTTTTTTCTAGTCCCTTAAATTTCAATATAGAGGTATAGCGAAGTTTATTGGCCGTATCCCCAACATTGGATGCAGAGAGTTCTTCAATATCTTTGATAATAAGTAATTCTTTTAAATCTTCGTTTCCTTTATAGCTTCCTCTTAGAAAAGTTGACTCAATTAGGACTACACAGTCATTGCCTTTTAAGGACGAATCGGTCTCTCGTATTGGAGTTAATATATTTCTGACGATATACCTCTTTACACTTTGTAAGCTCTCGTGTATGTGAATCGATATATGTGGAAACAAGTTTTCAAACTTCGAAGCGTAAATAATACCGGGATCATCTAAAACTTCGGATGAAAGTTTTCTAATGTCTGGATTTTGGGCACTTCTCCTTATTTCATTCAATTTAAAATGTGAGTAATACTCTGAAATAAGATCTGCTAATTCAAATACATTTCTTCCACTATTGGAATAACTTTGGTCTATATCGTACAGTACTAACGAATTGCCATTTTTGAGTCCATTCCCGTTGTATCCTGAGAATGAGTTGATGAAAAGATCTAATCCTCGGTCAAATAGGTCTTGAGCTTCATCTATAACAACGAAATCATAGGGATATAACTTGTTTTCTCGCTTCAACTTTGAAATCGTATCTTTAACGAGTTCGTAGAACTCTTCTTCAGTAAACTTACTCAATGTATCATAATTGATTTTGGGATTGAGTTTTTGAAAAAAGCGAAAATAGGTTGTGACTTCGATATCGTTTAACAATTTACGTTCATCCAATAACGACCGGGTGTAGTTCATCAATAGGTTGTTCCAGCACAAATAAATTCCTCTCTTATTCTTTTGTTTATCAATAAAAGCTTTAGCAAGAGTCGTTTTACCAGAACCGGGAGGGCCTTCAATTATTATTCTTTGATTCTTGTTTAATCCCTCAAGAATCTCAATATTTTGAATCCCAAGCCACTCCAAAGTGTTTATTGAGTTGTTATGATTTCTATCGCCTATTTTGGGACTAAGAATCTTTATAATTGCAGAATATTCCTTTTGGGAAAGATTCTCATAATTTCTAAAGTGTCGCTTATGTTTGTTTTTCGAATATTCAATGGCATTTAAAAGGAATTCTTCGATAGAATTATTGAACGCTGCATCTTTATATCTTGTCCAAAGTAAATTAGTATCTATCAGTTTAGATTCAAAAGGGTAATCCACGTGTGGAAATGCAACGGTTTCACAAAAAAAGCAAGTCTTTACGTTGTTAAGAATGTTATCCTTCAAGGTAAATTTATATCCTTCCACTTGCTTGAACGGATTTTGTTTCATTGGAGATTCAAAATCCTTTCCATAATAAAAAGTATTATTCATAGTGGAAATAGGACCTCCTTTTACTTCCATTACTATCAATCCGTACATTGAAAGTATAACGAAATCAACTTGGGCACTTGTTTTTTTATAATAATTAAAATGATCTGAATGTTCGGGTAATTTCAAATCGTGCCAGACATCCCATTCCAATCCACTTCTATCTAAATCCTCCCAAAGTTTTCTGTAGACATCAATCTCGCCATGAAGGGGTGTACCATCCTCTTTTAGAATGATGGTTTCCAAAGAGTCAATTGGGTTATTAGGATGAAAACGAACAGGCATATTATCTAGGCTTATTAGCAAACGAGGAAACTTTATTTATTGCATATAAAGCAAATACTTGCTTGAGTGGTACTATTAATTTATTCGAAAAAATTGCTAATTCAGATTGTACATAAAATTCATCTTCAATATCAAAATTTTCAATAATTTGGGCTATATTCTCAACCAATTCTGTTGGTTCAAGAAATGGATGTTGCGACAACTGTTTCTCATACATTTCTTGTAACTTTTTACTTTTTGAAATTTGAGAAGAAAAACCATTCTTCATAATTTCAATAAACTCTTTTCCGCAAGGTAAAGTAATTATCGTTTGTTCAATATTTTTATAGTAATAGTCTGGAAAATTGAATATAGGAAATCCTTCTCCATTGCCGTATTGAACAGAGGTAATCCATTTACTGATAGTTTTTTCATTTTTATCAATATCATAGTTGGACAAAGTAACTGTTATATTTCCATCTTTAAAAGGATGTCTTCTGAATCGTGAACCTTTATTTCTTTTAGGAGGAATGGAGAAATCTTTTTGAGAAAAAGTGTTCAGATTATTCTCTGACATGTGTGTGATAGTTTCAACAATTGGAACTGATTGTTCGGGTAGTTTTAATTCTCTAAGAGTCTGTTTAGCAAAAGCGCGAGATACTGATGGGCATACAGCGTTTCCAACCAATCTCCATTTTGTAGTTTCTCCACCACAAAATTGATATGTGATGGGAAAACCCATTATACATGCCGCTTCTCTCACAGTTGGTGTCCTGTACTCCCCATTGCCTTTCCTTTTATATTCGGATTTATATATTATAGCTTCTCTTGATGTCCCAATTTTAGTGGCAGTGATAGTCCTGCTAGGTCTATTTTTATTTTCAGGAAAAGCCATCTTTCCCATATATGGATGATTAACTTTTAAAAAACGTGATTGCCGCCATTCACATTCAAATAATCCTGTATCATAGAAATTGTCTGTCAATTCATGTAATGCTATGGACAGGTTTGGATAATTAGGATCAACTATTTTTTGACTACTGTTTTTACAATTAGGACTTGGGAGATAATCAATGATTGAACCTAAATCTCTCCATAAAGGGAGATTCATATAGTTGTCTCTTTCTCTGTTATGAGTCGGTGGAGGAATTACTAATCGTTTTCTTTTGACAATTTCTCCAGATAAAACCCGTTCTCTAGATTGTGCACTACCATAATCGGCTGAATTTAATATCCGCTGATTTTCTTCTAGGCGAATAGCAACTTTGGATCTTCCAATTTTATTCTTTGTGGCCCATTCACCGAGGCCTAATTCATCAAATGTATATTCATTTCCAAGATGCTTGATAGAGCTAGGTACATTTTCCATGAACCATGCCTTGAGTTTCGATCTTGGTTGCCATTTTTTCACGGCCACAATCTTGAGGAAAATTTGAGTTAATTTAATACCGGATGTTTTATCTGCTTTACCGGAGATATTTGAAGAGGAGAAAGTTACACAAGGTGGGCTTCCTATAATTATGTCAGAATCTGGTAATGCTTCTATATCTTCTATTGAATCTTCAAAATCCAATACATTCTTTGCCTTACAGTTTAATCCAAAATTATGATTGAATGTTTTAATAGCAGGTTCCCAAGAATCTATTCCTAGTAGAATTTTATATCCTTGTTGCCTGAATCCTTCTGAGAATCCTCCTGCACCACAGAAAATATCTATCACTGTTAATTTTGAACACATGCTATATTCTTGTATCGAAAAGTGTTACAACTTTGTATTTCATATTATGTATTTGAATAACAATAACACTCCGTATTGTTAGGTCCTTTATTAATCTTATCGTCTTAGTGCACCCGACTTATTTTCTAAAAATCCAAGATTTGACTTTAAAAGAGTACACCACCATAAGACATTTATTAGTAAAAATATGTCCAAAGATACGTCTTTTAAGTTGTTTGACGAAACAATACGTTAGTCAATATAAAAAAGAAAAATAATTTTATATCTTGAAGGGAATTTCCAAAAAACTACATAAATTTGAGCTTCTATAAAATGCCACTGAATGGCTGCAACGGACTTTGGAAATGTTTATTAATGTATCGTTTTTCAACTAACTACCGGATGGGAATCAAGATTATTTATCGATTTTTATAAGAACAAAAAATGGATATCTGGGATAAGAAAAAACGTTCTTCTGTCATGGCTAAGATTAAAGGCCGGGATACAAAGCCTGAATGGATCGTACGCCGCTATTTGTATTCCCGGGGATATCGGTATCGTAAAAACGTAAAAGGACTTCCAGGAACCCCTGATATAGTATTACGTAAATACGGTATCGTAATTTTCATTCATGGGTGTTTTTGGCATGGACATATTTTAGACGGGCATATTCCACAATCGAATACCGATTTCTGGCGTAAGAAAATTGAGAAGAACCAGTTAAGGGATGGGCAAAACAAGAAAAAGTTGCTGGCCATGGGGTGGGCTGTCATCACAATCTGGGAATGCCAACTAAAACCTACTGTACGTAAACAGACCCTGTCTGAACTGGAGTATTATATTCATAAACATTATTTAGACCGACATGGGTTAAGGCAATCATATTACTTGGGAGATAAGGAAGAAGACAGGTTCGTCGCAGAAGAACAGGAGGAATATAAGAAAAGGCCCAATAAAATAAATCCTAGTGATGAGCATAACGAAAATAAGCCTTAAAATAAGAGGTGACGATAAACAGTGTTGATTCCTTTATTCGATTGGCAATGTCACTATTTCGTTGTTTTTATATAGCTGTCCTAGATACTGTGATTTAATTCTGAACTGACTTCGTTTCTTGATTTTGGGATTTGTAGAAACATTTTCCATTTTTATTCCAGGATCATAATAGATGTTTCCGATAGCCATCTGTCGTAGAAAAAGCTGAAAGTCTGTACCTGTACCTAAAATGATTTTATTCCCGTATTTATATTTTCGTTCATTTTTTGTCTGAGATAGCGAAGGAACATAACACGCTTGATTGTGTTTTCTGTTCCAATGCAAAAGCATTGATGAAAAACTCCATGATGCCGCTTCATTTCCACAATTATCTATTAATGCGATTCGTCCGTTTGAGTTTCTAATTTTACCACTTTCAATGTCGAAACCTATTAATTTCATTTCGAGGTTAGTTGAAGAATGACGTAGCCCGACTTTATGAATTCCTCCAAAATTTATACGGTCTTCCCGACCAGTTTTATCTGGATAGCCGTATGTATGTAGGAACTCTTCCGCTCCACATGTTTTATAAATTCCATCAGTCGGCTCGGGTGTCATCAAGGTAATAACAGCCGAATTTATCCGCTCTAAGTTTGTTACTCCATATTGTTTTATTTCCCAACCCAAAAAATCAGGCTCAGAATAGCCGTTGGGAGTAATTCCTAATTCAGCCTCCAATGTATAACCTCCACAATTTGGGAAGAGGCATGGTAAAATATTTCCATTTTTATCTAATCGTTTTGAGGTTATCCAATCTAGTTGATAAATACGATATAATTCATCAAGCAATCTCTGTTTATTGTTAACTGCTCTTGGTAAATCGATAACTTTAAAAACTCCGATCTGATCATTGGCTTGCAATGCATTGAATTCATTTGCGATTTCAGAAGTTGGAGAAGTAACATAACCTAAAATATGGCCTTTGGTAGTTACACTTAGAAACAGGAGCCTGTCGGCTAACCTTTGTGTCATCAGTTCAGAAGGAGGATTTTCGCACCTGGTCAGGAAGCCGGAAAATCTTACTTCCGGATATTTTGGGTATAAAATAAGTTGTGAGTTTGGTGCTGGATAAATATTTCCGTCATTACCAATCCAAGAAAAATTGATTGAAGCCTTAAAACGTTCTCTGTTCCAATCTCCTGCTTCCTCTGTTTGGATTTCGGAAAGAGGAAAAATATTCAATATTTCAAAACTTCCACCTAAATAAACTTGATTTTTCGAGTTGTCATTTGGTGAAAGCTTTTTCACATACAATTTTTGACAGCCATTGTCAATAAATAAGTTCTTGAGATTTTGCAGGTTCATTGATGGATAATAAAGATTTTACTAATTGTTTACCAACAGCTTGGATTAATGGCACAGTAACAGAGTTTCCAAACTGCTTATATGCTTGGTTGTCTGATACGGGAATGATGAAGTTATCCGGAAATCCTTGCAATCTGGCACATTCTCTGGGTGTTAATCTTCTAGGATTTATTCCTTCTTGAGGAATCAAGATTTCGGAACCATCTTTATAATATCGTGCAGAGAGAGTTCTAGAGGTACTGTTCAGGTCAGTTAACCCGAATCCGAACCCGTTGCCTTTTGCTTTGTGTTTTTCAGCATAGGTTTGCAGGTAATTCCAGAGTTTGTCGGAGAGTGTGTATTTACTCTCAACATTTTCTTCTAGAATTTCCTTAATTGATGAATTTGGTTCAGGGAGTTTAGGAAATCTAAAATTCTCTTCTCCATGGAAAAAATCATTTCTAAAACCGATGATCAAAATCCTTTCACGATTTTGAGGGACAAAATGTTTGCCGTTCAAAACTCTATAATGAATGGAATACCCTAAACCTGTCAATGTGTTGCTGATAACTTTGAAAGTATTTCCTTTATCGTGAGATACAAGATTCTTGACATTTTCCAGCATAAAAGTCTTTGGACGTTTATATTCCAAAATTCTTGCGATGTCGAAAAAAAGTGTTCCTTGCGTTTCATCCAAGAAGCCGTGATTTCTCCCCAGAGCCTTTTTTTTGGAAACACCTGCGATCGAGAAGGGCTGGCAAGGAAAACCTCCTAAAAGTATATCATGGTCAGGGATGGTTCTTTCATTAATTTGCGTGATGTCTCCAAAAGGAACTTCTCCAAAATTAGCTTCATATGTTTTTTTTGCAAAGTTATTCCATTCACTTGAAAATACACATTTCCCACCCAAATTTTGGTATGCTAATCTTATACCTCCAATTCCGGCGAATAAATCAATAAATTTGAATTTGGGCTTGCCTGTAGGGGGGAAGGGTATGTCGTATTTAAACGGTATGTAAAACTGATCGGGTTCTTCTACAACAGGTAAAATTTCTTCCTGAAGATACTGTTCTGCATAATATTTAAAGTGTTCGGAATCAATAGTCTTGTAGGTTTGCCAATAATGCGTTAAATGAGCAAAACCATTATTCAAGTGTTTGTCTACATTTATATTGAGCTGTTTTTTTATGTCATTGTATGTTGCCATTAAATCTATTCTTTGTCTTTATGCATACTTTACAAAAATACGAAAAATGATTGGATTTGTTCGGCTTTCTATCGTTGTTTTTGGATGAATTGCAAACTCCGGTTCCGTTATGACCGTATTAGTCGATACCCAAGACAAGTTCGTTGCTGGGAGATTCTGCAAGGAGCAGGGGATCAACCCTAGGGAAGTGTCCTAACGAATCTAATAAAGGTCTAAAGATTGAGAGGTAATGATTACGTAAGTGCTAGTGCTCCAGAATCTGTAGAGGGCGATAATAAATCAAAAACTGAAAGTAAAATATTATGGGTTTGAAGTCTGGACTTCAAACCTCCAATTACCAACTTACACAGTTCGTGGGATACTCCCGAATATCATTCATCATTTTCAGCACCAGACTCGTTATATCTAAGGTAGTCTTCTATAAAATCAAGACAAACAGGAGTAATTTCTTCTTTTTTTACTTTTTCAATAAAATCATACACATCATCAAGATAATATATCTCCTCCCCATCCGGGTCATTTCCATAGCCATATGAAATATCTAGTATGACTTCTGCTAATTTGTTTATTTCATTTGTCTTTATTTCAAACAAAACACTACTATGATCGGAAGGTGAAACGTAATGATAAGAAAACTTATATGCAATTTCACTTAACTTTTGTCCAGCAAAAGCCAACATAGCATAATCATTTTCTATATTGACATTTGAGCTGTGAAAAACTTGAGTTGATCTTGGTATATAAATTTCAAATGGCTGTGCTTTTTCATCTAATAAACGAGCTATAATATCATCTACATCATTTGTTTGTATATCTTGAATCTCTATCATAATCAATGTCTAATTTATAATTAATTCCCTGCTATTCTCAACCATTCGGATTCGTCAAGTCCGATGCGAGAAAGAGAAGAAACATAATTTGTAACTATTCTTTGTGAGTGTAAATCTTTCAAATCTAAGACCCATTCATATTTCTCTCCTTCTTCATAAATTTGCGTAAATGTATATTTTTCATTATCTAGTACTCCTTTTACTTCGCCTTCATCACAATTACACCTAAATTTAATAGTTCTTATTGAATATGATTTTTTATCTAGTTTTAGTTTTACTCCCTCTGGTGTGATTATGTGAAATTTGTTTTCATTTGTTGTTGTTAATGGTAAGAATAAGAATTTCCTTTCCTCATCTCTTTTTATTCTGACAGAGTCACATCGTTGTTGAATGCAGACATAATAATTGTCTTGGTTTACAGAACTTTTGATAATTGTACCTAAGGTTAATTTAGGCACTGTATTTTGAGGAATAAACAAGCTTTTATGATGGGTTAATTTAGCAAACTGAGAATCAACCATGTCCCTCTTATTATGATCTGCGAGATTTAAAAATAGTTCTGTTGACTTTAATTCTCGATATGATTTTACTTCCCCGTTACTCAGCCCTTTATTTTTAAAAGTGTTTGAAAAACGTTTATCAATATCTTCTTCACTAGAATGTACTACTAATTTAAGCAAATCCTTTGTTCGTCGAAAAATTTTGCTATTGACAGTAAAGTCTTCATCAATTATCTTACTATCTATCCAAGTATCTATTAATTCTTGCTGTATTTTTTGTGAAATAGATGAGTAATTTAATAAGTCGGAAATAGTATCTCCAAATAACTTTAACAATAAATCTTCCGAATCATTTTGAATCGGCAAGATAGCTTTGTGTCCCATATAGGAAGCATCTAATTCCTTGGAAAACAAACTGAGTATTTTGTGTGAATTATTTCGGATTGTAGCTAGTGCCAATAAAGCAAAATTTGATAATAACCCTGAAGTCATTACAGTAAGTTCATTTAAAACAAATGATGGCAAATCTTCATATCGTAAAATTTTATCTTGGAGATGAGGACGTTGATTGAATCTTATATCGTCACCATCTCCATTTGATTTTGTTCTAACTAAGATTCTGATATTTGCTGAAAAAACTTCACAATTCTGTTCTTTTAACTCAAATTGTTGACTTTGGACTGATATATATTCATAAATATTTTGGGTTATTTCGTCTAAAATATCTTCTCCAGTATATATAACAATTAATTTTAAGTTACTATCTCCAGCACTACTTACTAATTCACTAATAATTTGTTTAGTATATTGTCCTCTAGGGTCTTCTTCATCCGCATCTACATCTTGATCTTCGTCTATTATTTCATTTCGAAGTTCAATAAACCAATCGAGGATAACAACATCTGCTTTTTTTGAAATTTCTTTGAAATCTTCAATATCAGATAGAGTTATGGGGTTATATACTGCACAAATTTTTTTTTCTTTGGCGAACGCCTTTGATATTTTAAATGCATCAAAAGCATGCTGACTATTGTTTTGTTCTGAACCTACAACCACATTATTATTTCCAAATGCCTTATCATCAAGAAATACGATACTTTGCAAAAAATTATTAGTTATGTCTTTTGATTTTTCAAAAAAAACAGTATTCATCTCAGTATCATTTAATTTTTTCGATTTTAAAAGAAACTGTGCAACCTTCTCGAGGTACCGCAACAGAAATGTTATAATTCTCTGCATTTAATACTTCTTTACTAATACTTAGTCCCATACCGCGTCCATTCGGCTTTCTGGAAAAGCCTAATTCAAACATTCGTTCTTTATCTTGAGGAAGAATTTCTACTCCATTATTAGAAATATAAATACCAGAATCATCCGCGTGCAATCTTATTGTTTTCTCTTCTGCATCGCTTTGTTTAAGCCAGTATATTGCATTATCAACTATATTAACAAAAACAGGATAAAAGGTAGATCGAAATCCATAAATCTTCCTCTTGGCATATCCTTTTGTATGCTTAAATTTGATATCATGTCTTTCAAATCTGGATTTAAATAAGTCTATCAAAAATGTTTTTATTTCCAACAAAGAGATATCTTCTCGTTTCCGATTTAAACGTCTGTTTAGTGGAGTAAATAAATTCAGATACCCATCTAAATGGTCAAAATTAGCTTTAATGTTTTTGTATATTCCTTCAATTTGTTGATCAACATCCGACCATGCTCTTAAATCTTTAAGGCTACTTCTAATGGATTTGATCGTACTGTTAAATTCGTGGTTAAGGATGCCTACTGCTAGGCCTAACTGACTTAATTCTACGTCAGTCTGAACGCGCTCTCTTAGTTCTTCCAATTCTTCCGATAAAGCATCCGTAATTTGATCGTTCGTTATAATTTGTCCGTCCACATCCTTTTCTATATAGAATCCTTCAAATTGACGAATGATTTTATCCATGACAAAAGTATTCCTGCTGCTAATCATTTCAATTTCATCTTCCATAGCTTTTCTTTCTTTAACCAAATCAAAATCTTCGGAGTCAAGCATACTCAGATTTTTGAAGCGATCTCTGACGGTTCTTATTTGATTATCCAAATCCAAGATCAAGTCGGAAGTAAATTCTTTTATTCTTTTCGATACTTCATGAACGATTTCATTAGTTTCATTTTTCTTTTCCGTATTAGTTTTTTTTGCTTCGGTCGATATGAGTTCTACGGCTTGTTCTAAACGTTTCCGTTTGCTTATTTCAATGTTAAGCTTCTTTGTGTATTCGGAAACAATAATGTCTATTTCATCTACAGCATTTTTGAATAATGTTTCTTCTAATATTCGGAATTCTTTCAAATAAGTGTCAAAATCAATTCTCGCTGATTTTGAAATGACGAATCCTTTAGGGGTAGAAACGGTAATTTTCTTTTTATAATCGTTTATTTTTTGGCGTGCTTCAAATTCATAATCAATAATTCTTTGTCCGGCTTCGTCCATATCCTTATAATACACAACGGTGTTGAATTTTTTTCTCGTATCGGTAAGGATTTCATTTACAGTAATATCAAATTTATTTGATATTAGATTTTTAAAGAATAAATCAAGCTCTTTAAGGAACTTGTCTTTTCTCCCTTTTGCTAGTTCTTCTCGTCTTTTTAATGCTAAGTGATATGTGTTAATTTCGTTCTTCTTTTTAACCCAAAACTCTGATTGTGGACTTTCTCCTTTTTCATCAAAAAAATCAGCGGCCAATTGTATGAAAAAGTTCTTGAGTATGGCTTGCATTTGTCTGTATGCTTTATTCTCTATAAAACCTTCTCGTCCCGCTTTTTCTACAAGTTCACAATTATTTTTTGCCGTAATCTCAATAGCACCAAACATTCTCCTATATGAAAAAAAATAAGTGGATATTCTTTTTGTCCTATTTTTCTCTATATCTAAAAAATCATAATCGGAATTTCCATAAGGTAACACCCTTATATTATCTTTGTAGATATATAAACCTCCAAATTTATCTCCTTTAGATTTTATTATGGCCCAATTTTCCGTATCAACCCGAGAACTTTTTAAGTCTCCTTGCAAATAGGCAAAGTTTATTTTAAATTCTCCACAATTTGTTTCTTTAAAATTATTATCTCTCCAATTTACAATATGATCATAAGTTTTTTCCCCATAAATCTTTATAGTTCCTTTAAATTGACCGAACTTGTCAAACATCCCTTGGAAATGATGGTCTGCCAATTCAAATTCTTCGGGTGTAAAGAATTGTTCTTTATCTATTAAGTTTTCGTAAAGACCATCGTCCCCTCTATAATCTCTAAATGAAATATCTATCACGGGAACTGGATGCCCTGGAGTCATTGTATTATGAAACCCGATTAGCATTTTCTCAATGGATGTGGCCTCTGTACTATCTTTTTCTCCCTCAATATCAAAGACTAAAGTTTCGTTTACGGGTGATATATAAAAAAATGTGCCTCCTTTGTTTTCCGAAAATTCAAAGTTGCCGACTAATTTACTATTAAGTTCTAGAGGTGATATATTAAAATCTTCAATGGTTTTCTTTAATCGAATATAATCCTCTCTTAAAATAATGTCTTCTCGTAGTAAATTATCTAAAGATATAATGACTTCATTTTTAATATTATCTATATCATTCTTGTTCGGGAGATTTTCAAACTCTTTAACTGGGATTACGATGTCCTCTAAATTAATACCAGGTAATTCAAATAATTCCCAATTTATAAAAACAACAACTACCTTGTAATTTTTTTCTCTTAATTTAGCCTTTGTGATAATAAGAACTTGTTTCCCTATGGATGCAATAGCTAATCTACCGATTCCCTTTTCTCCCATTACAGGTCTCAACGGTTTCGAGTTGTCTATTGGGGGTAATGTTGTTTTTTTATTTGCGAATTTACTTTCAGTACCAATTGTGAGCCATCTCGTTTCAAATTCATTTTTAGTCATACCAAGTCCATCATCCCTCAGTACGATTAAATTATCTTTTCTTAGAAAATCTATATCGAACTTATCGGCATAAGCATCGTGAGCGTTTTTTATAAGCTCATTAATAGCCGTAGGTATGCCAGCTATTTGCTGCCTGCCAAGTAAATCTAATGCTCGTGCTCGTGTTTTAAACTGCGCCATCAAATAAACTGTTTATTATTGATAATCCTACTCTTTTTGCATATTCTGGCGGAACCGCATTACCGATGAGTTTTGCCGTAGCAGCAATACTGGTAGTTTTAAAAATATAGTTTTTAGGAAATGTCTGTAAAGTAGCTCCTTCCCTTAAAGAAATTGCTCGATCTTCTTCCGGGTGAGCAAATCGACCATTTGATATGCTGAAAAATTTTGTAGTGATAGTTGATGCCGGTTTATTCCAAAACATTCTACCATAAGTATCTTTAAAGCTATCATCCTTCCCTATGAAACATTTTAATTGGAGAAGCGGGTTATCTTTCCATGCAAATCTATCTCCACCATCATGAGGGGTTACAGCTAATCTTTCCAAGCAAATCGGTTGCAATCCAGCTACTGTATGATTAAAATCTGTTATGTCCTTATGACCGGCAGCGATTTTCTCAAATCCGTTATGTTCACCGATGAACATTGATAATAGAGCTTGTTTTCCATCTGCTTCTGGCAAAAATATATTATCCGTTACTCGTGATGCAATTAAAGAGAATCGTTTTCTCGATTGAGGAACTCCATAATAACTTAAATCTATGACATCTTCACATACTTTGTAATTTTTCTCTTTGAGAAATTTCAAAAATTCCGGAAGAATACTTTTCTCATTTGTTTTAAGTCCTGGAACATTTTCGACAACAACGTATCCCGGATTATAATAATCAATAAATCTTGAAAAGTTTAGAAGTAAATCTTTCGATTTTTTTGATTTCTCTTTGTCGGTATTTATAATACTATAAAATTGACAAGGGCTACAACCAACAAGAATTAAAAAATCATCATTCTTTTGGATGTTAAAATTTCTTTCAAAATAATTACTTCTAAGCTTTTTAATATCAGAAAAAACAAATTTAGTCCCCGGATTATTAATTTCGTATGTTTCCTTAGCATCTTTATCAAAATCAACTCCAGCAATAACATTGATCCCTACTTGGCGAAGCCCATAAGTCATACCTCCACCGCCACAAAAGAAATCCACTGCTTTAAACTTTATACTCATTATATTCACTCCTTCGTTTTTGTAGAAACCAATAAATCTTTCAAATCAACATCAAGAATGTTAGTTATTTCAATATATGTTTCAATAGTGGGTTGCTTCTCATTAGTACACCATCGAGAAATAGTTGATACTGTTTCTCCTAATTGTATGGTCCGCCATCATATTTATTAATCTAACATACAAATTTATTGTTTCTGTACCACTTGTGCAACTATTATTCAGATAATTTGTCACTAATATAAGTACTTTCGGTTCGCATCTAAATGTTCTTTGTTTCACAAATATAAAATGGATTATTTTTTTCTTAAATCCTAGTTAATTTGTAAGCCCCCCGACAGTCTGTGCAAAAACTCTATTTTATTATAATAATTTCCCATTAATGGGAGCAAGGGTTTGCTCTGGTGTAGTTTGTAGTTCGTACTCCTCATGGAAATTGAAAAATGTGTAGAGAACAATGCATGTAGGTTTTGTTGTGCATAGTATTCAGTCATCTTTTTCTATAGCTCTATGGAACCCATAAAACCCTTCTGGATCCATGCCATCCATATATTCATCTTGAATTATTTCAAGGATTTCTTTTATTTGGTCTTGGTCTTTTAACTCCAACTCTTCATCCATCATATCCGATTTCACGAATGTTTTACCGTTTTTCTCATATACCTTGAATAGACCGTATTCATCAGTTTCAGTTATTGCCCTATACAAGCAGTATATTTCTTCATAACCTTCTAAATCCAGTGCTGATAACCAATCGTATATTTCCGAATTATCACCACTACCAGTTAGTAATTCTATGGTTTCAATTAGGTCATAAACGTTCTCTCTATTCAAGGTGGTATTAAAACCGTGAATGAGTTGATTTCTTAATTGATTCAGCATTTCTAACTTTCTCAATAGAGATTGTCCTATAATACCAAAGGTGTAGAGACTTTTCATTAGATGTAAAGGTGGTCTTTTAGACAAATCATCTTTTAGTTCTAATGAGTTTAGCTTAAATCTTATTCCTGCTTCTAAAGTTGACCAGGCCAAAAGGAATGCAGGTTCAATATTATTATCAATTAATAAATCTTTACAAACTTGAATTCTTTGTTGAATCTTATTTAAGTCAATTAATATTAATTGGTTGTCGATTGAAAACTTATTTCTAGGATTTGTAAAAACTAATTCAAATCGCCAATTATTTTTAGAATTTACAATGTTGGCTAATTTTTTAAGAGATTTAAAGTCGGTTTTGGATTCAGAGGATTTTACTTTAATAACAACATTATCCGTTTCACTTAATGCGATTAAGTCAGGACGGAAATTTTTGATAAAACTAGGTACTGTTGAAGAAGACCTAGGCTCAATAATTACCTCGTAGCCCTTATTTTTGTAATCACGAGCTATCTCTTTTATTTTTCTTTCTATGCCTTGTATATATTTTGAATCCATTAGTCTAGCCCTTGATTGTTAACGAATTTTTGAACTTTTACGTGAATAAAGTCAGTCCCTTGACTAAATCCTTCGAGAATTTTCGCGGAAACATTACGGATTTTATAGCTCCCGTTTATATCTTTTCTTCTGCTTCTCGTATCGACCACCTGAGCGTCATCTACATATATAATTCCGTTTAGTGAATCTTGAATTAGCTTAATGATATTATCTACATCACCTGATTGAGTTTCGTAGTAATAAGTGATAATGATTTCGACCTCATCGTTCGTGGCTACAAAACCAACAGGAAGAGCATTGGTCGCTTCTCTTGCAACCATTGCTTTATAATTACTCTTTCTAGCCTTGTTTTTCGACTGCAAGGACAAAGGAGGCCCGGGAAATATAAATTCTATTGGAAACATTTATTCTGTTTTCATATTATGCACAACGTTCCGGGGCTTGGCGTTCGGGCGGGAAAGTCCGCAGGAACGTCAGCTCGCCTGACGCCAACCCCGTTTTAGGTACAGTTGAAATTTATAAAGAATAAGTATTATCAAAGTATTGTTTTAATATTTTAATGTGATCAACAGGGATACCATAATCATATATAAATCTTTCTACTATTGGTTCTGGACTTGGATTTAAAATTATAATTTGGGGTATACTGTTTCTTTTATTAAACGCTTTCTTAAATAATTTATCTGTTCTTATATCAGTAATTGGAAAAGAATACCCAATTATATGAATCTCATCAGCCATCATCAATTCATCTTCGGCTTTTTCCCAAATATTTTTGAATAGAGAACCAAATAAATCATATTCTTTTTTCTTAACTGGTGGAATTATTAGAGGCATTGAAACCAATCCTTCATTACTAGAAGTTCCTACAGGCATGTTAGGAAAATTAATTCTTGTTCTTGCATATATATAACCATCCGAAGCTTTTTTACCTTTTAATGGTAAATTCGGTGGATAATATCCATATGAAAATTCTTCATACCCATCCATATATCGACCTGCATATGTTGGATATGGTTCTATTGAGTATTCATATACATAAAAATCTTCAACATTAGTTTCTTGACTCAATTCAATAGTACCGTCATTGCTAGGTTGAATATGACTTGTTAGCCAATTGCTAGAACCATGTAATTTTAATAAAATATTTGTGTTTCTAGCTTTTGCATTCGTATTATTTACCCACTCATTTCTATAAATTGCAGTAGGGGAAATATAGTATCCATCAGATACATCCCAAGAAGTTTCAGCCTTTAATGCCCTGTCCATCAAAGTATCCCAATTAAATGTAATAATTGAATCTTCTGGCATTAATTGTTTTGCTAAATTAATATGGGCTTTCGAAATTTTTCCGTTTTGTATCTCATTGATAACATTGACAAATAGAAATATTAATTCATTAAATGCTTTTAATAAACGAACATCATATCCATGACTAAAAAAATCACCTCTACTTAAAGCTATATATAGTTCTTCTTGTATTTCAGAATGTAATATTTCTATATCTTCTGAAAAATCCAAAAAGTCTAAAATATCTGCGTTATTTCTCTCAGAAATGTATGTTATAATATTTCCAATTAATACCCAAGGGTTTTCAGATATATCCAAAAGTCTAAAGGTTTCAAAAAAATCTTTAGCAATAGGCATTCTAACCTTTGTCTTAGAATCACCATAACTTTTTGAAGCTCCAGCTCCAAGAATTATTACTTTTTTCATTTAAAGTTTTTGCGAATCAATTGCACCTAACGTTTATTTATGTAATAGAGATGAAACATTCGTAAATACGAAACTTATAACATGCGTAAATCTTATTTTATTATCTTTTGTCGGTTGATCTAAATTAATTTATTATTAGATATGTGCTTTGTGTTTATTTTTCTCTATGTCTTTTGCATTTATGCAAGTTGTTGCATATTGGGGTATGATAAGTTCCAGTATCCAAAAATACAGATTTTATTGATTTACCGTTCAATAAAGCGAAAAAATTATCTCTTTCACGCTCTTTATACAAAGCCATATTATTCCATGAGCGGGTATCTTTTTATTCTTAACCATTATTTATAGTGTTTGCCTGTTTTCTAAGCCCGTCGAATTCGATGGATTTTTACTATAATCATTTTAATTATGGCAAATTCGCCGTAGTTAAAACGTCCGGCACTTAAAAGTCAACTCTTTCTATCAACAATTTCCAGCAATTGTTCAACTTCACGCCTCAAGTATTTGATTTCCTCCTTTAACCATTTAATCTCTTCGTTTTTGGCAGAGAGAAGTTCATTGACAACTTTTTGGGGAATATAGTTGTCACATACAGTCTTGAGAACTTCAAAAGTTTCTATTCTTTCTCTTTTTTTAAAGATTCAATTTTTTCTCTTTCAATCTTTAATAACTCCTCGAATAATTTTATTGCCTGCTCCATAGAAAAGTGGTTGAGATTATCAACACTATTGATAGGACCTATGTTGGATGCACTCACATGACAATTTTCATTAAAATTATTTGTGCAATATAGAACTGTTTCTTCGTTGTATTTCTTTAATCCTTCTATGGTTACCCCTAATGCTGAGGCGATTTCTTTCAATCGCTCATCGTTCAGTTTTTCTGCTTGCTCCATTTTTGAGATAGCCTGCCTTGTCACTCCCAACATATTTGCTAATTCGGTTTGGGTTATTCCCCGAAGCCTGCGTACCCGTTCAATTTTTCTTCCAAGATGAATTGAATCTGTGTAGTCTGTTTTTTCCATATCTCACTATATTTATATCGCACATACTGAGAGCAAAGATAGTAAAAATCACCTGTTTTTCAACAATTCAATCTTCTCTCTTTCACTTTGTAACAGACGCTCGTATAGTTCAGCTATTTTTTCAATAGGATTAATCTGTTGTAATGCTGCATAAACAGTTGCTGTTGCTCCTTCAGAAATCGTTGCATCTTTATAACTATTGATATTATAAACTGCCTTTTCAGCATCAAAATCCCTGATCGTTTCAGAAGATACTCCTAACACTTCAGCAATTCGGAGTAATAATCCTTCTTCTACTTCCTCCTGTTTTTCAATGACTGAAACTTCCTGCTTGCTAATACCAAGACTAGTAGCTAAAACCTCCTGATCTATGCCTAAAAGTATCCGTATATTTTCCACATTGGGTCCGGTATGATTTTCATTCAATTTCCCTGTTGGTTCTGCAATCATTTTGTGGTGTTTTTAGTGTGAATATCAAAGACAAAATTAATAAGAATCATTTGTTTTTCAACAATTCAATCTTCTCCCTTTCACTTTGTAACAAGCGTTCGTAGAGTTCAACTATTTTTTCAATGGGATTAATTTGTTGTAATGCTGCGTAAACCGTCGTTGTTGCCCCTTCATAAATCGTTGCATCCTTATAACTATTAATATTATAAATTGCCTTTTCAACATCGAAGTCTCTTATCACTTCAGGAGATACTCCCAACACTTCTGCAATCCGGAGTAATAACTCTTCATCTATTTCATCCTGTTTTTCGATCTTTGATACCTCTGATGCGCTAATACCGAGACCGACAGCCAAAGTTTCTTGCTTTATGCCTAAAAAAACACGTATCCTTTGTATTTTACGTCCGGTACAATTTTTATTCGATTTTTTCTCTGATTCCGCAATCATTTTGCCATTTTTTTTGAAATGAATCGATTTTCCAAAGGTATAAAAAATAAAGCAACCGATTTAAAAAAAAGTGCAACTTTATTTTTTTTGATCCGGAGTTCGGAACATCTAATTTTGCTCGCGTGAATACACTCAGGGTAGTAATCAATTACGGCAACAGGCTAAACATACAATGAAAATTACGGGGGTAATACCGAGTACCCTTACATCGCAATTGGGCGAATCGACAACAAAGACAGGAAGTTGTTTAAATCCGCCACGAGTTCCTCCTATATACAAAATGAGTTAAATATTATATACACAATAGTTTAATTATACACCATGATTCTAAAAGATAAATTTAATTATCCTTCACGACGTCCGTTGGTACGGGTGGACTTACGGGATACAGACACAAGATTCCGGTCATTATTCTTACCGCTGGCTGGACTGATCGCTTCCATGCTATTACTGGCTGTGGCAAGTGCATGTACTAACCAGCCGGACGAACCTGAATTTGACAAAACGAATATCCGGTCGCTCATGATTAAGGCTGCCGACTGGCAATTGAAGAACCCGAAGCATAACCCGAAAGATTGGACAAATGGGGCTTTTTACGCCGGCCTGTTCGCTACGTGGGAGACTACCAGGTCGGATCATATTTATGACGCTCTATTAAGAATGGGGAATACCAACCAATGGGAACCTTACAGGCGTTTTTACCATGCTGACGATGTGGCTATCTGCCAGACCTATATCGACCTTTACAGGATAGAGAAAAAACAGGAGATGATTCGTCCGACGATCGATACGATCGGCCTCTTTATTGAAAGACCCTATCCCACAAGTGGAAAGGTGGATATCATCAAATGGTGGTGGTGCGACGCCCTTTTCATGGGACCTCCCGTACTGGTCAAGTTAGGGGTTACCCTGGATGATCCTTCCTATTTTACCGCAAACGATAAATACTTTAAAGAATGCTACGACTTATTGTACAATAAAGAAGAAAAACTTTTTGCACGCGACCTGAACTACGTGATAAAGAACGACAGCAGTGACCGTTATGAAACGAACGGGAAGCGGATTTTCTGGTCGCGCGGCAACGGCTGGGTGATGGGCGGACTGGTACGTATCCTTAAAGAGCTTCCGGCCGATTACCCTGAACGTCCTTTTTATGAGGGATTATATAAAGAGATGGCCGAAAGGGTCATAGGGCTTCAGCAGGAAGACGGTTTATGGAGAGCCAGCCTGCTCGATCCGGAATCTTATCCCGGTGGGGAGGTCAGTGGATCGGGTTTCTTTTGCTACGCGCTGGCCTGGGGGATTAACAACAAGTTGCTTGACAAAGATATTTACCTTCCGGCAGTCCGAAAAGCCTGGACGGGATTAACCCGGTGTGTGAATGAGGAAGGCCGGGTAGGGTGGGTACAGCCGATAGGTGCCGACCCGCAGAAAAACTTCTCTCCCGACAGTTGGGAAGTGTACGGTACCGGCACTTTTCTGCTTTCGGGAAGCGAAGTGATTAAATTACCGAAAAGATAACCTATAGACAATTCAAAGATAACCTGCCATTCTTTTCCGGCTCTATAAGGCCGACTGACTCGGTTGTGCAGGTACACACCTATTTAATCATTTTTTAATTATACTAAATCAATAGAGATGAGAAAAACAATCATGTTATTTATTTTGTGTGTCTTTTCCCATTCGTTAATCGCACAACAAGTAACGATAAGAGGAAAGGTACTGGATGCTGATGGGAACGCCTTGCCCGGAGTTACCATTGTTGTTGTTGGAACCACAACGGGTACGACAACAGATATCGATGGAGATTATGTACTCAGTAATGTGAAGGCAGGAAGTACCCTGCGTTTCAGTTTTATGGGTTTTGTTTCTCAAGAGTTCGCGGTTGATGCTAACAAACCGGTAATCAACGTGATCATGTTGGAGGAAACGAGCATGCTGGATGAAGTCACAGTGGTTGCTTTCGGAACACAGAAAAAGGAAAGCGTGGTGGCATCGATCACCACCGTCAAGCCTTCCGACCTGAAAATGCCGACGAGCAATCTTACTACCTCATTTGCCGGACAGATTGCCGGGATGATCTCCTATCAAACTTCCGGTGAACCGGGCGCAGATAATGCGGACTTTTTCATCCGTGGAGTCACTACATTCGGTTACAATGTGGATCCTCTTATTCTGGTGGACAATATTGAAATTTCGAAAACGGAACTGGCCCGTATCCAGCCCGATGACATAGAGAGTTTTTCCATTATGAAAGATGCCGCGGCAACTGCCCTTTATGGGGCAAGGGGCGCCAACGGCGTGATCCTGATAAAGACCAAAGAGGGACGGGTAGGGCGTGCCCAGTTGAATGTCAGGATTGAGAGCAATATCTCGCAACCTACCCACAAGATAAAGCTGGCCGATCCCATCACCTATATGAGAATGCATAATGAAGCATTTATCACCCGCGACCCGAGGGCTCCCCTTTTATATTCGGACGACAAGATAGAGAACACCGAACGGGGTTTGTATCCTCTCTTGTATCCCGTAACCGACTGGCGGTCGGAACTGATGAAAGATTATTCTACCAGCCACCGGGTAAACCTGAATATACGGGGAGGGGGTAATATCGCCCGTTATTATGTGGCCGCAGCCTACACAAAAGATGGCGGCATCCTGAAGGTCGACTCCCGCAATAACTTTAACAATAATATCGACCTCGATATATATACCTTGCGTTCGAACGTCAATATCGACCTTTCCAAGACAACCGAGTTGAAAGTAAGCCTCGACGGCACGTTTGAAGACTATAGCGGCCCCCTTAACAGCGGATCGTCGATGTACGGCCTGATCATGAAGAGCAACCCTGTCTTATTTCCGGCCTACTATCCTATAGATGACGATCATAAATACGTCACCCATACGCTCTTCGGCAATGCTGAAGACGGACAATACCTGAACCCTTATGCCCAAATGGTGCGGGGTTACCGGGAATACAATAAATCCATCATGGGGGCGCAGATCGAGTTAAAACAGGACATGGACTTTCTGGTGGACGGGTTAACTGTCAGGGCGCTGTTTAATACCAAGCGGGAAGCGCTCAGCGCGATCTCACGATCTTACTCTCCCTACTATTATAAATTGGGGGAACATAATTATTTGACTGGTGACTATCAGGTAGATATCATCAATCCGGACGCCAGCGGGGAGAACTTGATATCTATCGTTGAAATACCGGAGGTAATAAATACCACTTATTTTGAATCGTCTGCTATGTACGGTAAGAATATCAATGAATTACATGACATCAATGCACAACTGGTATTCACAATGCGTAACAGGACTGTTCCCGCTACCGACGATGATGTTTTTACGGTACTGGGATCACTTCCCTACAGGAATGTGGGACTTGCCGGAAGGGCTTCGTATGCTTATAAGAGCAAGTACTTTGTGGAAGCGAACTTCGGATATAATGGCTCCGAGCGTTTTTCCAAACAACACCGTTGGGGATTCTTCCCGTCGATCAGTGGAGGCTGGATGATGTCGAACGAGAAGTTCTTCGATCCGCTAAAGAAGGTAGTCACACAATTGAAGTTACGCGGCTCTTACGGGTTAGCGGGTAACGACAATATCAGTGACCAGCGGTTTCTTTATTTATCGGATGTCAGCCTGACAGGAGGAAGCGGATACACGTTCGGTTATGAGATCGATGGTTATTCACGTCCCGGAATGGTGATAAGAAGGTATGCCGATCCTGAGATTTCGTGGGAAGTATCCCACAAAACAAACCTGGCCATGGAATTGACACTTTTTGATGATTTCAATATCATTTGGGAGTATTTCACCGAGAAGCGTAAGAGTATATTGCAGGAGCGCCGTACGATCCCCTATTCGATGGGGTTGTGGGTCAATCCGAATGCGAACCTGGGAGAAGCGAAAGGAAGAGGTACCGACTTTTCCTTTACTCACAACTATGTAGGCGGGAACTCCTTCTGGATGCAATCGAGGATGAACTTCACCTATGCGGTGAGCGAATACACCAAATACGAGGATTACGACTATGATACCGAATGGTGGAAACTGCGGATAGGTAACTCCACTACCCAGCAATACGGCTATATTGCCGAAAGGTTGTTCATTGACGAAGCGGACGTGGCTAATTCCCCTACCCAGTTCGGCAGTACACAGGTGATGGCCGGTGATATCAAATACCGCGACCTGAACGGGGACGGCGTCATCAACGACCGTGACATGGCTCCCATCGGCTATCCCACTACGCCGGAAATACAGTATGGTTTCGGTGCGTCAATGGGCTATAGGTCCTTCGACTTTTCATTCTTCTTTAACGGGGTCCACCGCCGGTCGTTCTGGATCAATTACAACACCACTTCTCCTTTTTTCAATACTACCGGTGTAGATAATACTCCCGGATATCCTCAGGGGAACAATGCCCTAATGCAATTTATCGCAGACAGCTACTGGAGCGAAGCCGACCGGAATCCTTACGCCACCTGGCCCCGGTTAGCGACGGCGCTTAGCCAGGTAAGCCATAATAACCAACGCAATACGTGGTTCATGCGTGACGGGGCATTCCTTCGGTTGAAATCCGTGGAACTGGGTTATACGCTTCCCGAAGACCTGGTATCTAAAATGAAAGTAAGCAATTTACGTGTCTATCTTTCCAGTTCCAACCTGTTTTCCATCAGTAAATTCAAACTGTGGGATGTGGAAATGGCGGGAAATGGACTGGGTTACCCCATTCAACGAACATTCAATGTGGGACTGAATATATCATTTTAAAAAATAATAGTATCGTATGAAAAATCTAAGATATTCCGTTATAATTATCTTTTTCAGCTTCATTACGGCATGTAATAACTACCTCGATGTAGTGCCGGATATGATAGCTACCATTGAAGACAATGCCTTTTCGATGCGGTCACAGGCTGAAAAGTTTTTTTTCATGTGTTATTCCTACCTGCCTATGAGCGGTTCATACAATGATGATCCGGCTTTATTGGGAGGTGATGAGATATGGTTGGCCACCCAATATACGGGGGCGAATAACGCCAAGAACCTTGCCTTGGGAGCGCAGCGTTCCGACAGTCCACTTTTCGACTTCTGGAGAGGGATCAACGGAGGACGGAACCTTTACCGTGGAATCAGCGACTGCAATATTTTCCTTGCCAATATCGACAGGGTACCCGATATCACGCTGGAAGAACGCAACCGTTGGGTGGCAGAGGTAGACGTGATCAAGGCATGGCTACACTTTTATCTTATCCGGATGTATGGCCCCATCGCCATCAAAGATGAGAATTTAAGCGTACAGGATGATACCGAGGTGACCCATGTATTCCGTAATACGATGGATGAATGCGTGGAATATTGTGTCGATAAAATGGATGACGTCCTCAGCAGGAACCATTTGATGATAACCGTACAGGACCAGGCAACCGAATTAGGGCGGATAACCAAGGGAGTTGCATTGACGATGAAAGCCAAAATGCTGGTGACATTCGCCAGTCCCTTGTTCAACGGAAATACCGATTATGCGGGATTGACAGACCGCAGGGGGATCGAAATATTCAATCCGAATAAAACGGAAGAGGAGAAAACCGCCCTATGGGTGCGGGCAGTCGATGCCTGCAAGGAGGCGATCGACTTTTTTGACGAGATCGGGCAAAATGAATTGTATCGCTATACAGGGACCCAATTTGGGAATATCTCGGAACAGACCCGCCTTAAACTAAGCATCCGGGGATCGTTGGTAGAACGGTGGAACGATGATGTCATCTGGGCCGACTCCCGGAGTTGGCCCCAGGCATACCAGCTTCAGGCCTATCCCCGTGACTTTAATGCCACGCAGGCAAACTCACAGACCACCAACAGGAATAATTTCGCTGTACCCCTGAAGATCGTCGACCAGTTCTATACGAAGAACGGGGTGCCGATGAGGGAGGACAAGACATGGGATTATATCAGCCGGTTCAGTCCAAAGATAGCCGGGACGGACCAGCTCTATTATCTGCAAGTGGGAGAAGCCACAGCCAGTATGTTTTTCGACAGGGAACCCAGACTCTACGCCAGTATAGGTTTCGACCGCGGGATATGGTTCGGTCAGGGTAATACCAGCGAAACCGGGCAGGCACCGCATGCACGTTCCGGAGAATACTCCGGGAACCAGATCTCCCATTCATGGAATGTAACCGGGATATGGCCTAAGAAAATACTGCATTGGCTCACTGTTTGCTCGGGTACCACCACGGTTACATACACCCGTTATCCCTTCCCTGTTTTCCGCCTGCCCGAACTTTACCTGATGTATGCCGAATCGTTGAACGAAGCATATAACACGCAGGAAGCACGGAATGAAGCCATCCGTTATATCGACCTGGTACGCGACAGGGCGGGATTGGAAGAGGTAGCCGAATCCTGGACCAGTTATTCAACCGATCCTACCAAGTATCAACGGCAAAACGGGTTGAGAGAGATCGTGAGGCAGGAAAAACTGATTGAATTCGTATTTGAAGGACACCGGTTCTGGGATCTCCGCCGTTGGAAGATGGCGATGGATGAATATAATAAACCGGTTACAGGATGGAATCTGGATGCCTCTGACCCGGCACTGTATTACAGGGAGACGTGGATTTATACACGTAATTTTACCCCGAGGGACTATTTCTGGCCTATTTCGGATGAAGAGATCTTAAGAAATAAAAATACACTTCAGAATTATGGTTGGTAACAAATTAAATTTTTTGATGATGAAACAGCTTAAAACAGCATTTTTTATAGCTTTTATCCTCTTTTATGCCTGTAACGACCAATTGAACAATCCCACCGGAAGCACTGGAATACCCCGGCAGGTTACGGTCAAAGAGGTGGTAAATTTCAGTGGTGCTTCCATTATATACTACGACCGCCCAAATGACGAAAACCTCCAGTACGTAAAAGCAGTCTGGACTACGGACGATGGAATTGAATATAACCAGACGGCATCCTTTTATACGGACTCGCTGCTGGTGGATGGCTTCGGCGAAGAGGGGAGCTATACGGTGAAACTATATTCGGTAAGCCATGGACAGACCTATTCCGAACCGGTAGAAGTGACGGTAAACCCGACACGCCCTCCCTATATGGTCGTACATGATAACCTCCAGATATCGCCTACTTTCATGGGTATCCGTGTTACGGCGGAAAATGAAACAGGAGCAAAATTGGCATTCCGCACGTTTAAACAGGACGAAGCCACCGATGAATGGGTCGAAGTGGGTACCTATTATACCGTAAATCCGAATGTGGAATATTTCAACCGCGGGCATGAACCCGAAATCGACCAGAATTTCCGTGTGCAGGTACGTGACAGGTGGGGGCACTGGTCACCTCCGAAAGATGTGGTCTGCTCTCCATGGTTCGAAATGGAACTGCCGAAAGATCTCTTTAGGGAAATCGCCCTTTGTAACTTGTCGGGCGACGGTTCATCAGTGCCTGACCAAACCGGTTACACTTTGCCCTCAAACTTCTGGGGACATAAAATGCACTCATGGTCAGGTTCCGCGACGTCATTCGACAGACTTTATGACGGTGTAGTCGGAGCAGGCGGAGAATGCTATCATACAAAACCGTTAGCCCCCTTTCCCCAGCATTTCACTATCGACCTCGGAGACAAGTATAACCTCAGCCGCTTCCTGTTGTGGCCACGTAACGACGCATCAAACCAGTTTCGCGGCGGACATCCCCAGATCGTCCGGGTTTACGGCGCATCGTACAACGGAGACAGTCCGAGTGAGTTGGTGGACGACATCAACGACGAAGAGGCGTGGCTGGACCTGGGACTGTTTTACCTTTCAAGGGCAGATGGTTCATTCGAACCCTACCCCGGCACAAATGATCGTACGGCTGAAGACAACGAGATACTTGTGAACGGACATGAGATGACACTGAATGCCATTGACCAACCGGTGCGTTACGTACGCGTGCAGTTCATCAAGGCTTTTGCTACAAGCCTCCACGCCGGATCGATACAGATAGGTGAAATCAGTTTTTTCGGAGCAAACTAATCATGTACTACCTAATAATATCAGCATATAATGAAACGAGCAAGAAAATTGTTCTCACCCGGGAACATGATTATTGCGAGTTCATTGAAATTAGATATTCGCTCGCTATGGCATAGCTCAAGCAAGCTTGACTCTGCTCATTTAGCTTAACGCGAATATTCCATACACCTACAAGAAAAAAATAAAATAATCGTATGAAACATAAAATACCTTTTTTTATCATTTTAGTGATCTCCCTGCTTTATTCATGTACTCCCATGGATCACAAGTACAGTGACTTCATCAAAGACGGGCCGATCACATACCTCACCAAATTGGATGAGTCAGAGGTGAAAGGAGTCGGCGGGCGCAACCGTATACGTATTGTAATTCCGGAACTGGACGATCCCCGTGCATCGAAGGTCGAAATATACTGGATGAATAAACTGGAACACCTTGTTGAGTCCATTAATCCTTCCGAAGAAACGAACATATATATCGATGACCTTGTGGAAGCATCCTACATATTTGAACTTTCAATATTGGATGATAAAGGCAATAGCTCCATACCGGTAGCCATTACCGCCACATCTTACGGTGAAATATGGGAATCCATTTTACAAAACCGCCTTATCGCATCCCAGGAGAGGGAAGGAAACGATTTCAAGATAACCTGGGATGTGAATATCGATGAAAGGTTGCTGGGTACTGAGTTTGAATGGAGACAGGGTGGACAAGGTGGGGCCGGAACTCCTTTTACCCAGTTCATTGATTCGGCACAGACGACCGGTTACCTGGAGGATTTTAAAGCAAGTTCATTCCGGTACCGTTCAGTTTATATTCCGGAACCTGATAGTGAAGATTTGTTCTATTCTTCCTGGGAATATTATATGGAAGTTCCTGGGGTTTCGGAGGCGGAATTCGACAAAGAGAGTACAACCTTTACATTACCGCAGTTAGATGATGGTTTTTGGGTAGGATATGAGTTTATGTGGACAGATAAAACATCAGGAGAGCAAAGGTCCCAGGTAACCCATACGAACACCATTACCTTGCAGGACTATGACGGCATGGCTGTCACCTATAGGGCACTGTATGAGTTTGATGATGTCGCGGTATCTTCCGAAGGTATTGAATTTTCCACTGTCCGATATGTCGATCTGGACAGGAGCAATTGGTACACAGCTCCTGAAACCCGCATTTCAGACGGCGCCCCGCTGAATAATAACAGTGAAGCCCAGGTGAATGAGAAGAATAAATCGGCTTACCTTTCCCATCCCTTATTTTTCGCTGCCTCAGGTACAGACGGGCAAATATCTCCCCGCTCACATTTCGATGGGGATGAAAATACCTACCTCTCGATGGTAAAAGGATACGGGAAAACTCACCTGGACAATCGTAACAAAACCGGAGTTTCGCACAGTTTTGGCGGTGTATCGAGTGATGGAAACGATCTTTATTTCATGATCGATCTTGGTGAAGAAGAGCCGTTCAACTATTTCAGGATGGTTTATAGGGGAGGGCAGAGCAATGGTAACCTGAAACCGCAGAAGGTAAGCTTTTTCGGTAGCAGCGATCCCGATTGTATCACCGACATGAACAGGTGGACTATAATACAGGAAAGTGTGGCCTTGCCGGGAAGCGATCTGGCATCCAACAGTTCAGATCCTGGCCATCCCGGCAGGGTGACAGGAAATGTCACGATACCAGAAAGCAGTTACCGTTTTTTCATGTTGAGGTATGATGAATGGACCGAGGCTTCCAACTCGGTAGCGATTGCAGAATTTTATCTGGGTTTATATTATTGATGAATATGTTGTAACAGATTCTGTTGATTGTAAACTGATATCGGCCGTGTCTGGTCGGTATCAAGGAGAGGGAAGAGACCGCTTCATTGTGAGATGGTCTCTTTCCTCCATCTTCTATATCGAACACTCATCCGGCCACTTTGGAATGTCCGTTTTTGTAGTAGGACTTTTATACTTCTGCCATTTTTAATACGTTACGGCATTGTTCGTTGACATTGATTCATGCCCCGTGTTTCATCACTTCATTTACAGCTTCCGACTCCAAATGTTCTCCCACTTTCTTATCAAAAGTGATCTTAAATGAATAAGCGTAGTTACAGGGTTTGTTTTCAGGAAAAGAGACTTTCAAGCCAATGTCCGTTATTTCCCAATTGATTTTTTCGTCTGATCCCAATAGGTTGATATCTATGATTTTAGCATCCGCCATAGTTTCTTGGTTCAATGATTGGATGAGTACCCCATCATCATCCCAATCGAGCATGATAGCATAGAAAACATTGCCTTTCGTCGTGAAACGAATGTCACGTACGGTATAAGGCGTTGCTTCATTATCGGAAAATGAGCCTTTGGCCGGTTCTGTCTCTCCCTCGCCGAATTTCTTCCACGGGCGTGTGCCGTAAATTGCCTCGCCGTTCACTTCCAGCCATTTTCCAATGGAAAGCAATATATTTTTCTGCTCATCGGGAATGATCCCGTCGGCCCGGGGACCTATATTCAGCAACAGGTTGCCGTTTTTACTCACAATATCCACCAAATCATGCACTATTTGTTGAGGGGTTTTGTATTCTTCCCCTTCAATATACGACCATGATCTCTTACCGATAGAAGTGTCGGTTTGCCAGGGAAATAGCATCATCTTACCGGATTTCCCCCGCTCAACATCCCACACCTGTATGTTGGTCGGATATCCTTGTTTGGTATTTACAACAACACCTTCCCCCCAATCTAAGGCATTGTTGTAATAATATGCCATGAATTTATTAAAATAAGGCATCAAAACGGGATTGTTTACCGTCCAGTCAAAATAGAATAATTTAGGTTCATATTTGTTGACTAATTCATAAGTATGCGTCAGCCATTCCTGCGCAAAATCTTCTGTATATGCCTGGTCATCGTAACGCCTCCCATAGAGGGAAATACCCATATCTTGCACGTCGGAGGGAAATTCCATTCCTCCATTAAAAAACCATGCGTTCTCGGCCCTATGCGAGGATAAGCCGAAGATAAGCCCTTCTTTCTCTACCGCACTTTTCAGGAGTCCGATAACATCCTTTTTAGGACCCATTTTTACAGCATTCCATTCATTCAGGTCGCTGTTATACATTGAGAACCCATCATGATGCTCGGCTACCGGGACAACATATTTTGCGCCTGATTTTTTGAACAACTCGGCCCATTCCTGCGCGTTGAATTGTTCAGCTTTGAATAGAGGTATAAAATCTTTGTACCCAAATTTGTCGTGCGGGCCCCATGTTTCAATATGATGCTTGTAAACCTTATGATCCTTCTGGTACATATTGCGTGAATACCATTCACTGTCAAACGCCGGGACAGTGAAAACTCCCCAGTGGATGAATATGCCGAATTTCGCATCTGCGAACCATTCCGGGGATTGATAATTTTCAGCGATATTATCCCAGTTTGGCTGAAATACTTCCGTACCTTTGGGAGAAGCAACAGAATCGATGTTGTAAAAATCTTTTTTTGTGGACTGGCATGACAGGAGTAAAAGCAAACCTATCATAATTACTGGCATTCTTTTTTTCATGAGAATCAAATTTTTAATTATTTTTGCATCTAACTTATTCATATAAATGGAATAACCGTTCCATTTTTTTCCATTTTTCCGACAAATCATCATCACAGGATGTTTCCTGAAAAACAGACATGTACTTTTCCCTTTCAGCTTGACGGGGAAGTCCGGCTAATTTGGCAAAAGCAACCTCCCAATTAAAATCCAAGGGTGTTTCAACAATCATAAAAAGAGTCGTATTACGAAAGTATATCTCCATTTCCAAAATACCCACGGAACGAATTCCTTCTCTAATCTCCGGCCAATGGTATGTTTCACTATGCCGTATGATATATTCCTGTATAAGTTCCGGATCGTCCTTTAGTTCTAATGTTTGGCAATAACGTTTTGTTGGAATCGTATGATTTTTCTGTGTATATCCTTTCGCCTTTTTCATATTTGAGTAATCTTAATTTACCACATTATCTCCTGTCATCTTTGGTGTATGAATTTCCTGTTGAATTTTCCCTATGCGTGTAAATTATTACTCCGACATGTTTTTAATGTAAGGAAGTTCCGCCAATCGTTTAAAACCGTAAAACCGGACGGCGTTTTTGCCTAAAAACAGGGCTTTTTCTTCTTCCTTCAATAAATTCGATCTGACAATAAAGTCATAAGACATCCGATAGGTAATCGCGACAATTGTGCGCGGATAATCAGAACCCCACATTAATTTATCAACCCCCACTAATTCAATCGCTTCCTTTATTGCCCAAACGGCACCCCTGAAAGGGTAAAATTCATCATGAAAGAGCCAGGTGATTCCCCCGGATTCAATCATTACATTTTTGTGGCGTGCCAGCTTGACCTGTTCCTGCCAATCTTTGCGGGTAACCATTCCAAAATGCCCGATCGCTACTTGAAGGGACGGGCATTCTTTGACCACTTCCTGCATCTCGGCTACCTGTGTGGCGCCGTCAGCCAAGTCAATTGAAAGAATGGCCTGTTTTTTTTCCATCAAACGAAACATTCTCATCATTTCATCGGAGGTAAGCCAAACCCTATTGTCTGCGGTAATCAATCGCTGGGCGGGTATTTTTATTGCCTTAAAGCCTTGGCTGATCAATTTTTCGGCATCCACGTAGAAACCGGGTTTGCGGGCATCCACCATTCCACAGCAAAAGAAACGTTCGGGATATTTCTGCTGAACTTCCAGGAGGTAGTCGTTCTGTAATCCGTCGATATACTCCTGTGTAATGACTGCCGCCGATACTTGTGCATAATCCATGTTTGAAAGTAAAATCTCAGCCGTATTTCGCCCTTCTATCATAAAAGGGGGAAGCATCTGGCGTATTTCTCCCATAAACTCGGACTTACCATTGTCGAGTGTCCTTATTGTCTTACCTTCCACAACCGTATCCTGATACAGCCAGAGATGAGCATGGGCATCGATGATCGGAAACATTTTAAAAACGTATTAATATTCGGAAAACTTCACCCGGGTTAGCGGACCATTTTTCTAATGCAGCCTGTGCCTCTTCAGGGGGATAGACAGATGTAATCAATTCATCAACCGGAAAATCACCCTGTTTTATATATTCCATGACCGCCTTGAAGTCGGCCGGCGTGGCATTTCGCGACCCTTTTATATTCACTTCCTTTTTGACAAAGTATTGTGTGTCGAAAGGTATCTTTTCTTTGGCATATCCGATATAAACCACCCTGCCGGTATAGGCCACTTCCGAAATGGAGGCAATATAAGTCTCGGGACGGCCTACTGCTTCTATAATTACATCCGCACCCCGTTGTCGTGTTATTTCCTGTACACGCTCATGTAAGTTTTCACCCACTGAATTAACAGTATATTGTGCACCCAGGCGTTTCGCCAGTTCCAGTTTTTTGTTATCGACATCCACCGCAATGACTTTTGCTCCCCGGAGGGCCGCACGGACGATGGCTCCCACGCCAATCATGCCGCAACCAATCACCATGACTGTGTCTGTATCGGTTACTTCCGCACGGTTTACGGCATGGAAGCCTACGCTCATCGGTTCTACCAATGCAAAATCGCGGACAGAAATCGCCGGGTCTGTCATTACTTTTTCCCATGGGACAAGAATATATTCCGCCATGGCTCCATTGCGTTGAACGCCTAATGTCTGGTTAAATTCACACGCATTGGGACGCCCGTTTTCACAAGCCGGGCAATGTCCGCAACTGGTGTAAGGATTGACCGTGGCGTTCACGCCCGGTTTGAAGAAAGAAGGAACGTCATCTGCCACTTCTTCTATCCGGGCACCTATTTCATGTCCCGGTATGATAGGAAGCTTTACCAAAGGGTTCAATCCTCTGAAAGTGTTGAGATCGGAACCGCAAAATCCAACGTATCCTGTTTTCAACAGTATGTGCCTGGGGGTAAGCTCCGGGTTCGGTATCTCAATAACCCGCGTTTTCCCTTGATCCGTTATTTGTATTGCTTTCATTTTTTTTCAGTTGTTAACCCAAGTATCCCGAAATCCCGGTTCGAATATATTTTGGACTTCTTTCAACAGTTCCATGTCCAAAGGTGTATTGGCATGCCGGATAGTTTTCAATACATTTTCAGGATTGGTTGTACTGAACAATGTAGTGGAAATATGGGGATTTGACACAGAAAAGCTTACAGCCAGTTGTTCAATTGAAGTGCCTTTCTTTTCGCAAAAACTGATTGCCTTTTTTGCAAGCCGTTTTAACGACTCGGGTGCAGGATGCCAATCGGGTACGCCCCGTTGGGTCAATAACCCCATAGAGTAGGGTGAAGCATTGATAATGCCTATCTCTTTTGACCCGAAATAATTGAAATAATCGGCCAAAGAGTCATCATTCAGCGTGTAATGACAAAATGATAAAACAGACTCAACCGTTCCCCGGGGTACATGGTCAATCACATATTTAAAATGACGCAGATTCAGATTGGTTATGCCCACATGTTTCACCACCCCTTCGTTTCGAAGATCGACTAAAAGTGGAAGCGTTTCATTACAAATCTGTTCCAAATCGGCAAATTCAATATCATGCACATTGATTAAATCGACATAATCGACGTGTAAACGCTCTAAACTTTCGTATACGCTTTCTTTCGCCCTTTTTGCGGAATAATCCCAAGTATTCACGCCATCTTTACCGTAACGTCCTATTTTAGTCGAAAGGTAATAACGGTCGCGTTCTATGTTTTTTAACGCTTTTCCAAGTACCATTTCCGCCTTCAAATATCCATAGTAGGGGGAGGTGTCAATAAAGTTAATTCCGTTGTCTATGGCTGTGTAAACAGCCTCAACCCCTTTTTCCTCAGTTAATGGATGAAAAACACCGCCTAACGAAGACGCACCATAGCTGATCGTGGATACCTTCATGCCTGTTTTCCCTATTTCTCTATACTCCATGCCTGTTTCCGTCAATAAAATCTTCGTTTACAAAATTAAGCATTCCCGTAAAAACTATTCTTGTACGCCATCGACATAAAGTTGCACTCTATCGATATAGCTGTTTGCTCTGTAAGAAAGTCTATACAAGTAACAGCAACTTTACAGTCCGCCGTAAAACCATATTTACAGCGGACCGTTCGTTGCTGTGGATTTATTGATCACAATCTATATAGGATTATACTAATAGCCCGTGTTTTGTGTAAGATTGGGATTTATTTCGCGTTCAGATAACGGGATTGGCCATAATTCATTTACACCACGCTTGAAATTGGTTTTTTTATAGATTATGTACCCCTCTGGATCGACATCATATTCCGTAGTGTTCGTTTCCGGGCTTGTCGCCACTTTCATTCCGGTAAATTGCCTGTTTTCCAGTTCATCGGCTATAATTCCCCATCTTAGTACGTCATAATACCGCAACCCTTCAAAAGCGAGTTCGACGCGGCGTTCCCTTCGTACAATCTTTCTGAGCTCTTCCGGGTTGGTTTCCGTTACAACCGGCATACCGGCGCGCCTGCGAATCGGATTAATCGTTAAATCCAATAATCCCTGGTCAATACCATCACCGGCCTCCAGCTTGCATTCTAAATAGCTCAACAGCACTTCGGCATATCGGATCAAACTAAAATTATTCCCGGAATTATATAGATTCGCATTCATATTAGGATCCATGAATTTTCGAATTGAATAGCCACTCCATTGTATATATTTAGATACATCATCCGGGGCCCCGGAACCGGGATAAGAGATATACGTGTCACCCCTGAATGTTGTATACCCATCTACCATAACTGTTTGTAGAAGTCGGGGATCCCTGTTCTCGTATGGGAGATCTTTGTCATATAGAGGAGACTTATCTATTGGGAGCCCATCTATGCACAGAAAATCCTTCACAAATTCATTGTAAGGGGAATACTGATGCCAACCTCCCCACTTTTCAGGGAAAACATATACTGTGAATACGTGAGGATACGTGTCTTCGGCATATTGTGTCGCAAATATAAATTCCTTACTAAATTGATTGGTGGAATAAAATAGTTCTACAAAAGGAACCTGCTCTATGATATGGGCTTCTGAATCAATGATGGATTTGTATGTTCCTGCCGCTTCCGCCCATTTTTTCTGGATCATTTGAATCCTTCCGAGGGTAGCCAATGCGGCACCTGCGGTAATTCGCCCATTTTCACTGTTGCTTCTTTCCCACGGAAGGTCATCGGCTACGGCTTTCAATTCAGTAGCGGCAAATTCCCAGACTTCATCCTGGGGGGTGCGGCTAATCGTATTTGCTTCTTCCAATGTAAGATTCTTGGTACTCAGAGGCACACCTCCGAAATGCAATGCCAAATTCATATAAGCGTATGCCCTGAGGGTCCGTATTTCACCTGTAAATTCCGCTTTTTTGCTGGCATCCATTTCAACCTCTTCGATATGTGCCAAGAAGTTGTTGCACCGTGCTATTTTCTCATAGGATTGGGAATAATAGGCGGCTGTAACCCAGTTACTGGAATTTAATTCTCCGTTAGTGACACCATCAGGCCGGGACTCTTTTTCAGAACCGTTTCCTGCCATCAGATCGAGATAAATAACACCATCAGGACTCCAGAAGCATTGCCCTCTCCAGTCGCCCCCGACATTATAACAGCCCACTAAAGCCAAATATGCATCATTTTCATTTTTCCAGAAAGTACCATCGGATGGTTCACTTAAAGGATTTTTATCGAAAAAATCCGAACAGGACTGCAATGTAACTGCAAAAGCAAATGCAGATATTACATATATGATTGATTTTTTTATAACGTTCTTCATAATTTTTCTTTTTAATAGTTAGAATTTAAGACTCAATCCAAATGTATAGGTTGCCGTAATAGGATAAAAATTTCCTGAACTTATTTCAGGATCCCATCCGGGATAAGAGGAATTTATGCAGAATAAGTTCTGGCCGCTAAAAAATAGCCGTAGTTGAGTGATTTTAAAATCTTCGAGTACGCTTTGGTGGATTGAATAACCAAGTTGTATATTTTTTGCCCGTAAAAAGGAAGCGTCCCTGAGCCAATAAGTGGAAGTCATGATCGTCCCCGCATTATCATTCAGTGATGTGAGTTTGGGATAAATGGCATTCCTATCCGGATTTTCTTCTGTCCATCTGTTATCCGCTTGCCAGCGTTGTATTTGTCCACTGTTATATAAAGCGTATCCCTGATAAGAACCCAACCTTTGCTTATGACCTCCCAATCCCTGCAAAAGGATCATAAAATCAAAATTCTTATAATCAGCCGTCAGCGTTAACCCATAGGCGAATTTAGGGGTAGTACTACCCAATACTTTACGGTCGTTTGCAGGATCTGTAACATCATCGCCATCCAGGTCTTTATAGCGTACAAACCCGGGCTGGGCAGAGTAAGGCTGCGTTGAATAATTCTTTATGTCGTCATTGTCAACAAATAATCCATCAGCCACATATCCGTAAATTGAGTTTATCGGATGTCCCACATATAAGTTCTTCCCATAATCGGCTGTAATACCGCCACCTAATTTTTCCACGCGGTTCTTTACATAAGAGAAATTAGGAGATATTCCCAAATTCACATTGCCAATGCGTGGCTTATAAGATAAGAGAATCTCAAATCCTTTGTTACTGACATCTGCGCTATTACTTTCAGACGGAGACAATCCAAGTACGGCTGAGGCTGTAGTACTGTAAAGGATATCCGAAGTCTTCTTCTCAAAATAATCTAATGTGACATCCCATAAACCATTTAAAATTGAAAAATCTACCCCTATGTCGGTTACAGTTGTTGTTTCCCAGGAAATGTCCTTGTTCACATATTTGGTTGTGGCTAAACCGGAAGCCACGGTTCCTCCAAATGCATAATTTTGATTACTTAAAACACTTTGGTAGGGATAATAACCTATATTCTGATTCCCTAATTGTCCCCAGGATAGGCGTAATTTTAAATTGTCTACCCAATGAATATTATCTTTGATAAAATCCTCTTCCGAAATACGCCAGCCAAGTGATGCGGAAGGGAACAACCCCCACCGGTTATTTTTTGGAAAACGTGAAGTTCCGTCATAACGGGCATTTACCTCCACTAAATAACGATCTTTGAATGAATAATTAACTCTTCCAAAAAATGAACGCAATGCATATTCTTGTGCGGAACCACTATTACTCATGCCGTTCTTACTTCCCGCGTCAAGTTCATGCAGCGAATTATTGGGGAAATTTTGCCGATAGCCTACATACCATTCCTGTCTGTATTCTTCCTGGGAAAAACCTACTACTCCTCCAATGGAATGTTCTTCAATTTTCTTGTCGTAACGCGCTAATGCCTGGATTTGTAGCATATTAATAAATTCATTGTCAATATTAAGCCTGTTTGGACCATACACTTTATTCGCATCAAATCTCACTTCTGCGACAAAATCTTTTTGAGAACGGTTATAATGCCTATAACCGGCATTACCGCTCAAAGATAATCCGGGAATGATTTCCCATTCCAGCTCCGCATTTCCGAGAAACTGATTTTTACGGTATTTCATGAATGATTCACTATCCAGCCAGGCTTCAGGAGAATAATTATCCTGGTATCCATAAGTGCCGTCTGATTTTTTACCCGCAAACTGGGGCCCTTGCCGCACTGCGAAATTGATCATATTGGTCATATCCCCGTCGCCATGGCGGGGTTCATGCCTGTTTGAAGAATACCCGCTAATGCTTGCTTTAAAGTGAAGGTTGGAGTACAACTGGTGGTCCAGGTTTAACTGGAAATTATACCTGTCAAAATAGTTCTTTTCTACTACGCCATCCTGATGCAAATAGCCCAAGGAGAATAGGTACCTGGTCCTTTCACCACCCCCCATAAGACTTAAATTATGATTTGTCTGGAATCCGCTGTTAGAGTTCAGTAGATTTTTCAGATGAGGTACATTCGGATAATTATCAGGGTCGGAGCCATCACGAAACTTTTCGATTTCAGCATCTGTATAGGTTATGCCTTGCCCTTGGTTTCTATTTGCCTCATTCCGTAACATCGCATATTCCCAGGAATCAACAAAATCCGGCAGCTCTGTTACTTTCTGCCAGCCAAAATAATTGTCATAACTGATTTGTGTTTTCCCCTGCTGTCCTCTTTTTGTTTCTATCAATATTACACCATTTGCAGCTCTGGCCCCATAAATAGAAGCCGACGCCGCATCTTTAAGCACCGATATTGATTTGATATTATTAGGGTCAACATCGTCTAAAGAGGCGTACATGCCATCTATCAAAACCAATGGACTGGAACCTGCTCCGGAAAATGTGCCTAAACCACGAATACGAATAGAGGCCCCGTCACTTCCCGGCCTGCTACTTGATTGACTAACAGTCACTCCTGCGGCCAATCCTGACAGAGCCTGAGATGCCTGGGTTATTGGCCGGCTTTCTAAGAGGTCTGAACTTACACTTGATACAGATCCAGTCAAATTAACTTTTTTCTGCGTGCCATAACCCACGACAACTACTTCATCTAAAAATTCAGTGTCTCCACTTAAAACAATACGATAAACACTTTCTCCCAATGCAATCTCTTCAGTTTTGTAACCAATATATGAGATTACCAACATTCCATCCAGAGGTGCTTCCAAAGTGAAATTTCCGTTGATATCTGAAACAGTACCAATGCTGCTTCCTTTCACCTGGATATTTGCGCCAATAATCGCTTCTTCATTTGAATCGACAATCGTTCCTGCAATTTTTGATGTTTGAGCGGTGGCAACAATAGAAATGCATAACATCCAACACATTATTATTGCCGTTTTTAATAAATTTCCCATAATAAATTTCCCATTTTTCATAATAATTCAATTAATTCTTTGTTTTCATTCACGGAACTCTCATTTTTCAACCAGTTAAAAATCTCACTGTGCAAAATTAGAGATTGTTGACATTGTATTTTTTATATGTTATCGACATAAAGTTACACTTTATCGATATTATTACTATATTTATCGCCTCAATATTGTTGAAAATGAATAAAGAAGAATTAAGAAGAGATTTCATTTTATTGAATGTAGGCTATGCTTACCATAATGCTGACTGGAACTGGAAGAATGTCCACAGTCCCTTTACACGGATACATTATGTGAAAAACGGAACAGCAAAGATCATCAGGGAAGATGGAGTCTTCGAACTGAAAAAAGATCATCTATATATGACTCCTTCATATACAAAGCATGCTTATGAAAGCAATGGTATTTTGGAACTTTATTATATTCATATATACGAGCATCCGGGAAGAAACCTGAATATATTTGATTTGCTTGATTTTCCGGTAGAAATTGAATCGGATCCTCTGGTCATACAATTGATTGAACGGTTGATAAAAATAAATCCTGATAGGGGTTTAAAGTATTACGATCCGTATCTTTACGATAATTCAGCAAATATTGAGCAAAATATGATTCTCCAACAGCAAAGTCCCATTGCCTTTGAAATGGAGACGCAGGCTATAATTAAACAAATCATATCTCGTTTTTTAGCACAGGCGGTTCATAAAAATGAAAATATTGAAAAGCGGATACTTACATCTCTCCACTACATTCATAAAAATATTGACAGTATGATCGATATAAATCATTTGGCAGATATGTGTTTCTTGACCAAAGATCATTTTATCCGCCTCTTCAAAAAAGAAATGAACTGTACCCCGGGCAAATACATCAACCAAAAGAAGATTGAATACGCCCAACTGCGACTACTCGTTGATAATGTGAATATTAAGGATGTCGCCTATGGCTTGGGGTTCGAGAATATTTCCTATTTCAACCGGCTTTTTATAAAACTGACCGGAGAAAGTCCGGGTAAATATAAAAAGAGGATGCAGCTATAATCTCCCCGTTAATCTCAGGTACTCCACTTCACTGATTTTATATTATACCCGGGCATCGATCATATTGCTATAAGCTTCCTGCCATTGCGTTTGTGCATCGAGCACATCCAAAAGGATGTCCATCCCTACCTCATAATTATCCCATATACTCCCCGGAAACGGGTCTTGTTGTTTCGTAGGTGGAAGCGTACTGGGGGATGTCCCAGAGCGCCCTGCACAGCCCGGAAGATTCCACCTGCTCCGGGGTGAAGTAGCGGTATTTGCTTTTGGCATCGGGGGCATTGTGGTTCTGGAGGCGCGAAGCAGCGATTTTCCCTTTCTCCCGGGTGGTGGCTTTGCCCTTGTCGACGGTGTACTGCTCGTGAAACACGCGGCACAGGAGGCTCCCCTCATCGGCCTTGACGCGGACAAGGAGCTCGTAGATTACCTGTCGAAGCAATGATCAAGACTTTCGCCTCCCCGGTTCATTCCCGTGGCGAAACTTGGCGGACTGGCTTCCATCAATCAACGCGTCTGGGGAGAATACCTGCTGCTTCAGTATTTCCTAAAAGATCCGAAACTTATTC